>Ga0209831_1001192_pt1 | contig 24532 bp, 17 predicted proteins | sample Maine_Asex4_meta_FD_187451 | JGI IMG/M metagenome (GOLD analysis project Ga0209831, IMG submission 187451) | Marine algal microbial communities from Maine, USA - Maine_Asex4_metaG (SPAdes) (version 2) | ecosystem: Host-associated > Algae > Red algae > Unclassified | place: Maine, USA | collected... | reverse complement strand
CGGCTTATTATTACCTCGCTGTGATCTATGCCCGCGAAAGTAATTTTGCCAAAGCCCTCGATGCCGTCGAAATGTACGATCACGTGGGTGGAAATGCACTCCAGGTTTTTGATATCGGGATTCAGACGGCTACGCAATTAGGTGCTAAAAACAAAGTGCTCTATTTTCAGGCAAAGAAAAGCTATCTACAAAAGGATTTTCAAAATTCTTACAACCTGGTTAGGCAGTCTGTGGCATTGAATCCAAATTATGAGCGGGCTACAAAACTGGAAGAGGTTTATAAGAAGAGTGCGGCAGCGCAGCAGTAGGGGAGAAAATTTTTAAAAGCGCTTTTTAGGAAAAAACCAGGAAGCGTACAATTTTTTTTCATAAAGTCGCTTTTGCCGATGAGTCTAATACTTTGTTTTTAAAAATTGGATCGAGCAAGCGATGAAGAAACTGGACAAGAGCCAGATGACTTCCGAGCAAAGGATGTACTACGAAATGATGATGGCCAAGAATGTAATGTATTTAGGATCAATTAAAAAATATGGATTTACTAGAATTAGAAAGCGGCGTCGATCAGAAAACAAATTGGTACTACCAGTCTAAAAAGATTCCACTATTCAAATATTTTGAAAATGTCTGTGCTCGGGAAGGACAGAAAATTACCGTGGTAGACTTCGGGAGTGGTTCTGGTTTTTTTGCCTACGAACTCTACGAAGCTTATCCTGATAAAATAGAAAAAGTACTCCTCGTAGATATCGGTTATTCCGAAGAAGAAATGGCATCAACGCGAGGGACTGCCGTCGAAAAAATGCATTTTATTCCGCAGGGACTCGATCACTGCATCGTTGTCATGATGGATGTCCTCGAACACATCGAAGACGATTACGCCATCCTTGACATTATTCGAAATGCCGTAGGCGAAAATAGTTACTTCTTTATTACCGTTCCCGCTTTTATGAGCGTCTGGTCATCTCATGATGTTTACCTCGGACACTACCGTCGGTACACCATTGATATGCTCAAAAAATTACTCGAAACAAAGAACTGTAAAATAGAAAAACAGTATTATCTCTACGGAACAATTTTTCCGCTCGTCTGGATGGTTCGAAAATTAAAACAGAACAAAGAAAATATGAAGAACCCAACATCTTCCGATATGGCCCCTTTACCCGGCCCGATAAATACGATCCTAAAGGCTTATAATAGTTTTGAAATGAAATTCCGAAAATCAAATAAACTTTTTGGTCTCACCACAGTCGCTGAAGGTAAATTAAAATAAAAATTATGGCCTGTTGGACAGATTGCCTGTTAGCCAGATTGCTTTCCTTGATCGTTAGCAAACGCGAAAGAAGAAAAGCCAACGGGCCAGCCAGTTAATCAGCCAATCAACCGATAAAACAAAACACCTTGAAAGAAAAAAATAAAGACCTCAACGAAAAAAAAGCCCTCGCCCAACTCGGTGGCGGCCAGGCACGAATCGATAAACAACACGAAAAAGGCAAGCTCACCGCGCGCGAACGAATCCACTTTCTGCTTGACGACAAATCCTTCGAAGAAGTAGGTATGCTCGTCACTCACCGGAGCACCGACTTTGGCATGGAGAAACAAAAGTATTACGGAGATGGTGTTGTGACGGGTTATGGAACGATCAATAATCGACTGGTCTTTGTTTTTGCGCAGGATTTTACCGTATTTGGTGGCTCACTTTCCGAGACCCACGCAGAAAAAATTTGTAAAGTTATGGACCTCGCTGCCCAAAACGGTGCCCCCTTGATCGGTCTCAATGACTCGGGAGGAGCGCGGATTCAGGAAGGCGTAAAATCCCTGGGAGGATATGCGGATATTTTTTATCGCAACGTTCGTTTCTCTGGTGTTATTCCACAGTTGTCCGCTATCATGGGCCCGTGTGCGGGTGGAGCTGTCTATTCCCCTGCGATGACGGATTTTACCATCATGGTAGAAAATTCTTCCTACATGTTTGTAACGGGGCCCAATGTAGTAAAAACGGTGACCAACGAAACGGTAACTGCCGAAGAACTCGGTGGTGCTTCTGCGCATTCTGTCAAGTCCGGGGTTACGCACCTGACCGCTGCCAATGATATTGATTGTCTCGAAAAATTGAAAAAATTGTTCGCTTTTCTTCCACAAAACAGCGATGAAAAAGCACCCGATCTTCCTTATGAAATAGGAGAGGAGTACCGCGAAGAACTCGCATCCATCGTGCCCGAATCTGCCAATCAACCTTACGACATGCGCGAGGTAATTGAAGGGATTATGGACAAAAATACCTTTCTGGAAGTTCATCCGGATTTTGCAGAAAACATCGTAGTGGGTTTTGCCCGACTTGCGGGGCGGAGTATCGGAATTGTGGCCAATCAGCCAATTAGTTTAGCGGGTGTTTTGGATGTAAATAGCTCACGAAAAGGTGCTCGTTTCGTTCGAACCTGTGACTGTTTTAATATTCCATTATTAGTGTTAGTGGATGTTCCTGGATTCTTGCCGGGAACGGATCAGGAATGGAATGGCATCATTACCAATGGGGCAAAATTGCTCTACGCATTTAGTGAAGCTACCGTTCCACGCATCACACTAATTACCCGTAAAGCCTACGGTGGAGCCTACGATGTAATGAACTCCAAACATATCGGAGCCGATTTGAATTTTGCGTGGCCTACTGCTGAAATTGCCGTGATGGGTGCCAAAGGAGCTTCCGAAATTATTTTTAGAAAAGAGATCGGAAGTGCAGAAGATCCCGCTGCCAAACTAGCGGAGAAAGAGGCCGAATATGCGGAGAAATTTGCGAATCCTTTTAGTGCGACCGAACGTGGTTTTATTGACGAAGTAATCGATCCAGCCCTGAGTCGCCGGAAGTTAATCAAAGCTTTTGCGATGTTGAAAAAGAAAGTAGATACACTGCCGAAGAAGAAACACGGAAATATACCTTTGTAAGGGCTGGTCATGTTTTGCCTGAAACTATCTACCGCCCTGTATTTGCTATAACTAAGAAAAAATCTCACTAAGAGTAGTCATAAATACAGGTTTTATATTTTTATTTTTAGAACAACCCACAACGCGATAGAAGAGCGCCAATAGCCAATAGCTAGTGCCTCATCCCGTAAGTAAATAACAAGCATAGATTGGTATGGATTTACGGGATGAAGCACTAGTGGTTCGGGTACTAAATTAGTATGTATTTCAAATTGTTAATTTTTTCCAAGAGAATAAGAACAGCTGATTAGTGATTAGTTAATCGGTCCTTCCAACGCATAGGTATCGCCCTCTAAAGTATTTGAAAAAACTCAAAAAAGTCTGCCGAGAAAGGTTAAGTTGACAGATCAACGTAGGAACAAGGCAATGCCTTGTTCCTACGTTGATCAATATACCCAGCAATTTAGTTCCCGAGGCACTAGGGTGTTCAATCAGCTGAAAAAACCTCTGCATTTTTATGAAAATTTATTTCAATTAGATAAATTCATTTGATAACTTGCTCTTCAGAAAATAATGCGATCCCTCTGGGATCGAACGACTGCGGGCCTCGAATCTCAGCTAACATAATGTGATCCCTCTGGGATCAGTCCGAAAAAACGTAATAAAAATTGCATAAGAAATTTTTAGCTTACACAGTGTAGATTGAACACCCTAGCCAATAACCAATAGCCAATAACCAATAGCCAATAACCAAAGGCCAATAGCTCCCCCTAAAACACCCCTACATAATTTCGCGGTGTAATCGCCTTTAATTCACCTTTTACGATATCATCCACTTCCAATTCGTCAATAAACTCCTGAATATCTTCCTGCGTCACCACCGCTTTTCCACGCGTCAGGCTTTTCAAAGCTTCGTAAGGTTTCGGATAACCCTCTCGGCGTAGAATATTTTGAATAGCCTCGGACACCACCATCCAGTTAGCGTCCAGATCCTCCCCAAGTTTTGGTTCGTTTAACAATAGTTTTCCCAAGCCTTTTAAAATTGACTGAAAAGCAATAATTGTATGTCCGATGGGTACTCCGATATTTCGCAACACCGTGCTATCCGTCAAATCCCGTTGTAATCTCGATACCGGCAGCTTGTCCGCCAGGTGCGTAAAAATAGCGTTGGCCATTCCCAGATTACCTTCCGCATTTTCAAAATCAATTGGATTCACCTTATGCGGCATTGCTGAAGAGCCTACCTCACCCGCCACTACTCGCTGCTTAAAATATTCCATAGAAACATACGTCCAGACATCCCGGCACATGTCTACCAAAATAGTGTTTATCCTTTTTTGTCCCATAAACAACGCTGCCAGATAATCGTAATGGTCAATCTGGGTCGTGTACTGTGCCCGGCTCAATCCAAGATATTCTTCTACAAAATGATTTCCGAATTTTGGCCAGTCAATTGTTGGGTAAGTTACGTGGTGTGCATTAAAGTTACCGGTTGCTCCACCAAATTTTGCCTGATAAGGTACTTGCATCAGTAATTTTTTTTGTCCCTCCAGTCGCTCTACATATACTCGAAACTCTTTTCCCAGCGTAGTGGGAGAGGCCGGCTGGCCGTGCGTACGCGCGAGCATCGGAATACCCGCCCACTCAGCGCTTAGTTCTTTCAATCGATTGATTAAGTCATCTAACATTGGAAGGTACACGTTTTCCATTGCGTGTTTTAACGACAAAGGAATCGCCGTATTATTGACATCCTGAGAGGTCAGCCCAAAGTGGATAAATTCTTTAAATTCTCCTATCCCCAATTTTTCAAAAGTCTCCTTCAGATAATATTCAACTGCCTTTACATCGTGGTTGGTCGTCGCTTCAATCTTTTTGACCCCAAGCGCATCCGGTACCTGAAAGTTTTCGAAAATTTCATTCAATCCATCAACCTTATCTCCATCAAAATGTTCTAATTCCGGAATAGGGTGTTGCGTTAAGGCAATAAAATACTGGATCTCCACAAAGACCCGATATTTGATTAAGGCATATTCTGAAAAATACTCCGAGAGGATTTTGGTTTTAGCGTGATAACGGCCATCAATGGGAGAAATAGCATTTAGCATAATAGTTTTTTTTGCAAAGCTAAGAAAGTTTTTGATCACCAGCCCCGTTTTTCAATCGCAGATGAGTAATTTACAGCCATTTTGAGGGTATTCAATAATCTGTGTCTAAATCAATTAAGCGGGTGCTTAGAAAAAGACTACTAGCTTTTGGCAAGGGTGTTCAATTTATGAAAAAAACTTCTGTACTTTTTTAATGAAATACTGCGACCGCCCTGCGGTCGAAACCTTCGATACGAAATCTTGGCCAACCTAACATACTGTGATCTCGCTGAGATCATCAGTACGTAAAAAATGACCGGATGGCGGTCAAATTATGTTAGCTAAGGTAGTATATTAAAAGAACGACCACAGCGTGGTCGCAGAAATTTTTACATTTATTTTCAAAGGAATGTTGATAAAATAAATTTAGCCCTTAATTCGCATACATAAAAAAAATACACAATAAAATATCTTCACAACCCAAAACGCAAACGCAAACTCAACCAACAAACAATGATCACTGTCATCTCCGCCACCAATCGTCCCGATTCCAATACTGAAATCTTTGCCAAATATTATTACCGGGAACTTAAGAAAAAAGCAAAAGTTGAAGTTAAATTTCTTTCGCTTCTGGAACTGAATGAACTAACCGTACCCGCAGGCATGTACGATGCCGATAAGCAACACGAAAAAATCAGTGAACTTCAGGACAAGTTTATGTTGCCAGCCGATCGCTTCGTGATTGTTAGTCCCGAATACAATGGTAGCTTTCCCGGGATTCTAAAATACTTTTTGGATGCAATTTCTATCCGAAAATATAAAGAAACCTTCCGTGGTAAAAATGCCCTCCTGGTCGGTGTTTCTACCGGACGAGCTGGAAATCTGCGTGGCCTGGGACACTTGGCGCATATCCTCCTGCACGTTGGGACACATGTCCATCCTGCGCAAATGCCTTTTTCCAAGGTCGGTGAACTGATTGAAAAAGGAAAATTGTCCGACAAAGAGACCCGAAAAGCAGTAAGGGAACATATTTCTGGCTGGATAGAACAATGACCTGCATCAATCGTTATAATGATGCTTTGTCAAGGGGGAGAAAATAGGCGGGTTTTAAAAATATAAAGCACGGGGTTATTCGATAATTAATGGGAAAGAAATTTTTAAAATGGATCGGTATTTTTCTGCTCTTCCTCTTGCTACTATTTATAGTCGTCTGGGGATTATTGCAATTGCCCGCTGTTCAAACCAAAATTGTTGGGCAGGTCACAAAGTCTCTCGAATCAACGCTCGGTACAAAAGTCTCTATTGATCGGGTCAATATTAAGTTTTTTAAAACCCTTTCCGCAGAAGGTATTTATCTGGAAGACCAACAACAAGATACGCTGTTATATGCTTCGTCCCTGGATGTAAATATCGGAATCCTGGATCTTTTAGGTAGCGAAATATTCCTTAATCAGGTGACGCTCAATGACGGTTTTCTCAATGTCTACCAGCATCCCGGAGATACTAGTCTAAACATTAATTTTTTACTCGAAGCTTTTGCGGCAGATCCATCAGCTGATACCACAACCAGTTCTGCCGCCTGGGATTTTGGCCTCAATACCGTTACGCTCAATCGTTCCAGAATTCGCTTTGATGACCAGGTCAAGGGTATGGATGTAAAATTTGATTCAAAGTTACTCTCTATAAATCTGGATAAACTGGATCTTGAAAATCAGTCAGTAGCCATCAATAATATTTTACTGGACAACAATAAAATTACGGTACTTTCGAATCCAGAAAATACCCTGGTTCCTGATACCATCACGACAACGACCGCTTTGAGCTTTCCTTACTTTGACTGGGATGTGTTGATTAGTCAACTGGAAATTAAGGAAACCTCAATCGCTTATCAGTTGGGTAGAGAAGCTACAGTCAAGGATGCCGTCAATTTTAATGATGTAGAAGTTGCTGATTTAACGGTAGATCTTCGGGATTTTGTCTGGCGGAAAGAAGAACTGGGCATCACGGTCCGTCAATTTTCTTTTATAGAAAAAAGTGGATTGCAGATAGACAATCTTGATGGGAAATTAGCTTTTACCCCAGAAAGTTTCTCTTTGGATAATTTTAATCTAAAAACACCACATTCTAATTTTAAAAATAACACGTCGCTTACTTTTTCTAGCCTGGAAGATCTTTCTACCTGGTCGGAAAAAGTCAATTTTGATTTAGATTTTAAAAATACAAAAATCGGTGTCCGGGATATAGAACTGCTGGCTCCCGTGATTGGACAGACCAAATTCATCAATATTAATGCCCTGAAAACCGTCTTTCTTAGTGGAAGTGTAACGGGCAATACTAATTTGGTAAATATTGTAGATACGGAAATAAAAGTGGATCAGATGCTAACGCTGGCGCTGGCCGGCAAGTTGCGAAATCCAATGGATCCAGATAAACTGGCTTTTGATGTGCAACTAAAAAAGTTTGCTTCTTCTTATCAGAAAATTAACATGATTTTAAATGACGTCGCCTTGCCACCCGGCCTGGACCGTTTCGGTACATTTAATCTTAGCGGTGCGGCCCTGGGAACATTGGCTGATTTTACCACTACTGAATTAAGTCTGGATACGGATCTGACTACAGGATTCACCCTGAATGGCCGAATTCAAAACGCGCAGGTTCCAGCACAGCTCCTTTTGGATATTGATCTTGAAAACATGACTACCCACGTTGGAGAGATCGGTTACCTGATGCCGGAAGGATTACCACCTAATTTATTATCATTGGGAAAGATTGCTTACACTGGCAAATTTGTTGGAAACCTGACGGACCTGGAATTAGTGGGTGATCTGACAACGGATATTGGTAGTTTGACCAGTGACCTAAAAGCCAAATTTAATGCTGATTATTCTGATGCAACTTACCAGGGAGACCTCGCTCTTAAAAACTTTCAGCTTAACGAAATTTTGGGAGATAGTCTGGGCGTAGGCGAGATCACGTTTTCCGGGAAGGTCAACGGATCGGGAATTACGCCCGAAACAATACAGGCGGAAATTGATGCTAATATTGACCACGTCGTTTATCAAAAATACGATTACAAAAATCTAAAGATAGACGGTACGATTGATCGTAAAAAATTTACTGGAGAATTTAATATCGATGATCCAAATATCACTTTTGATTTTACCGGACTGGTAGATTTGAATGTAGACGTTCCCTCTTTTCAATTTGATATGAACATAGATACTATAGATTTATCAGCATTAAATTTATTAGATCGAAATTTTAAATTTAGTGGTGTGTTAGATGTTGATTTTCAGGCCACGAACATCAACGATTTGAGCGGGGTGGCGAGCATTACTAATCTTGCGGTAAGTGATTCCCTCCAGCACTATATGGCGGATTCTATTCTTTTATATTCCGGTTTAGATGAAGAAGGAAACAACGAGCTTTCATTAGATGCACCGTTTGTAAAAGGAAAGATAAACGGGGATTTTGACCTGGAAGAATTACCGACTTTGATCCTCGCCTACATCAATGATTATTTTCCGTTGGAAGACTACCTTTCTAATAATCAGCAACAAATTAGGTTTGCGGATATTGAAGGAAAACAAAAATTTAAACTCCGGGTCGAATTGATTGATATTACCCCTCTACAAATACTCGCATTACCTGACCTTGAATACGCTGAGTCGGCAGTATTGACGGGAAATTTCGATTCAAACAAACAAGTTATGTCACTCGATGCAGAGATAAAAAAAATAGTCTATGGAGCGAATAAACTTAAAAGGTTTAGTTGGAAAGCAGATGGTAATAACCTTCGCTTGACCAATGATCTGGTGGCTGAAGAACTCGAAGCAGGTGGTAATGTATTTCCCGAAATTAAATTGGCCAATATTCTTCGCCAGGACAGTGCTTATTTTCAGCTGGATGTCATGGCACAACAGGATACCATTGAAAAATTAATAGCGCTCGCCGCTGTCATCGACCGTCCCGACAAGGCCTACGAACTGCGTTTCCAGAATGAATTTATTCTGAATGATCAGCCGTGGGAGATTCCCTCCGACAACCTTGTTCGGTACGATGGACAGCAAGTGCTTATCAATAATTTGGCATTGCAGGATGGTATGCACCAACTCATCATTAATACGGAGACGCCTAAAAACGAGATGGTTCTGATTCCGGATATCACCATCGATTTTGATCGGTTTCAGATAAGTGAAATATCTAACCTGATCGTTCCTGGAAATGATGCACTCGGTGGAAAAATAGACGGAAAAGTAAGAATATTGGAACCAACGGAAAATTTGTACTTTACTATTGATTTGAAAATTCCGGACCTGACTATGAACAAAGAATCCGTCGGCGCGGTCACCATTGATTTGAGTCAATCTGCTGTTAGTTCTACTGTTGATGTTAATGTATTGTTAAAGGGTGCAGTGAATGATCTTGAACTCGGCGGTACCTACGGAATTGAATCTGGACAATTGGATATCAATGGTAATATTACCACTCTTGAAATGCGCTTGTTAGACCTCGTGCTGGTAGATATAATTGCAGACAGTAAAGGAACCATCGAAGGGAATATCAGTGTAAATGGAACACCTGCCAAACCAGATATAGATGGAACCTTAAACCTTCAGGATATCAGTACGTTAATCGAATTCACACAGGCCCGATATGCGGTCAAATCCGGGACGATAAAATTGAATAATAAAACAATTGATTTAGGACAAATGACCTTACGCGATACGGCAGACAATACCGCAGAACTCAGTGGTAAACTAGCACATGATTTCTTTTCTGATATTACTCTGGACCTTGATCTAAATACCGATAAATTTTTAATTTTAAATACCACTGCCCAGGATAATCCTATATTTTACGGGAGTTTAATTCTTGGTGCGCAAGTAGACGTTACCGGTCCGTTAGAGTTGCCTTTAATTAACGTGGTCGCTAATACATTGCCCGGTTCTGAACTGACGCTTTCTCCTTTTGCCGAAGGCGAGGTAGCGCTGGAAGAGGATTTTATCATATTTGGCAATCCGGAAACCTACGTAGAACCGGGAGATAGCATCGACGTTTATAATGCCAAAGCTACCATTCCTGCAGATGTAACTTTAAATTTGGAATTATCCAGTGATGCATTGTTAAGGATTATTGTAGACCCCGTGACTGGAGACAGACTCAAGTGTAGAGGCACCTCCAATTTATTGATGCGGTTTCTGCCTTCTGGTCTGATGGAGATGTTTGGTACCTACCAAATTGAAAGTGGCCAATATGGTTTTTCTTATAATGATGTCGTTCGCCGAAATTTTGATATTGTGCCGGGAGGAACCGTATTTTTTAATGGAGATCCGCTGAATTCCCGTTTTAATGTAGCCGCAAAATATACTATTGAAGCCGCTACTTACGAACTAATTGCCAGTGAGGCTACCCTCAGTAGTGGTGAAATAAAACAGGCACAAAAAAGACAACCGGTATCCGTAGTAATGAATTTGGAAGGTAATTTGGCAGCACCCGTTTTAGCCTTTGATATCGAAGTTCCGGAAGCAAGGGGCACTGCTTATAATAGTGCTGTTCCCCGAAAGCTGGAAGAACTTCGAAACAATCCAAATGAATTGAATAAACAGGTTTTTGGTCTTTTATTAATCAACAGTTTTATCGTATCCAGTTCTTCTACTGATTTGGGAGACGTTGGTGAAAACGTTGTTTTGTCGAGCGTCAGCAAACTATTTGCAAACCAGTTAAATAGTCTGGCAGACAAATTTGTAAAAGGTGTAGAGATTAACTTTGATCTCAGTAGTTATAAATCACAATATGCAAACGATGGGGCGGGCGGTACGGTTACGGAGGTAGGCGTAGGAATTACCAAACAGTTGTTTAACGATCGACTGAGTATTACTGCAGGTGGTAGTTTGGAAGTAAGTGGAGAGGCTGGAGCTTCGCAGATTGCGGGAGATTTTCTATTATCTTACGAGTTGACCAGCTCCGGAAATTATTTGTTAAAAGTTTTTCGACGTAGTGATTTCGATGTGTTAAACGAAGAAAACGCCATAAAAACAGGTGTCGGTATTTCATTTAGAAAAGTATTTGACGAACAGGTCAGAAAGAAAGAAGAAGAGGAAAAGGCAGAAGAGAAGATAAAGAAGGAAATTAATGATTGATTTTTTGATATGGAGATTCTTGCGTTGTGAATTATTTTATATAAATTGGATGGAACATTTCTAAGATATATTTTTTACTAAAAAGAAATACGACAAATTAACTTTGAAAAAGTCTGACCCAAATATTCTTTTGTTTTTATTAAGCATCACGGTGTTGCTATTTGCTTCCTGTAATCCGTCCACGTTGTTACGAAAAGATGAACTTTTGGTGACCGAGTCCAGTATAAATTTTGTTGATAAAAAGAAAATTTCTAATCGCAAAGAAACCAAATACGCGTTGGAAAATCTGGCAAAGCCTCAACCCAATTCTGGGATTTTTAAATTTAGATTATGGACTTATTTAAAACTGCGGGATCACAAAAAAGAGAAAGGAGTAAAATCTTTTATTAAACGAAAATTCGGCGAGCCGCCTTCTTTGTACAGCTCCGAATCTGTCAAAAAAAATCGTTTACAAATTAGAAAATATCTTAAGGATAATGGCTATTTCGATTCCGACCTGAATATAGATACTATTGCAACTGATCGGGAGGTAAAGGTAAAATACAATATCGATACGCGTGGACAATACACGATTGAAAACATTATTTTGCCGGAAGATTCCTCCGATATAGCCAGCATAATCTACGAAGCTGAAGGGGAATCTTTACTGAAACCGGGGGACCCGTATTCGGAACTATTGCTTGGATCAGAGCGAACCCGGATCAGCGTCGTTGCGAACAACAAAGGGTATCTCGAATTTGATCCAAACGATATATTCTATTTTATAGATACCCTGCCCAATACCCTTAAACTGAATATTTATGTTCGTGTGGACGATGCGGAGAAAGCGGTCAAACAAAAAATTTTCCGAGTAGGTAAAACGTTTGTTTATCCTAATTTTGATTTGAGTAACGAATTAGGTTTGGCCTTTAAAGATACCATCGCCTACCAGCCCGACTTCTACGTCATTCAGGACAAAGCAGTTATTCGTCCTAATGTACTGGATCGTTTAATTTTGCAAGGTCAGGGAGAAATTTACAATAAAAGAATACAGGATGTTTCGGTTAGCCATCTTTTGGACTTGGGTGTTTTTAAATTTGTCAATCTAAAATACGAAGCGGTCACCGATACGGCCGTTACTGATCAAGTACTTAATCGTTTAATTTATCTGACACCAGGTGTTGCCAAAACGCTAACTACAGAACTTGAACTTAACAACCGGACAGGGTCCTTCTTTGGTACTACGGCTGGAATAAATTTCAATCATAAAAATCTTTTTGACCGGGCCCTCATCTGGAACAATCGATTGTCTGGTGGAGTAGAAACCCAGCGTGGTGTAGCGGGTCCTTTGATTAATACGGTAGACATCAGTATGGAAACCAGTCTGTCGTTGCCCCGGTTATTATTTCTTTTTAAAAATAAAAAATTTTCTGGTGTTTTCGTACCAAGGACCAATCTTACATTGAGTAATAATTATCAGCGACGAACCGGGTTATATACGATCAACGCCACCGCTTTTTCTTTTGGTTACAATTGGAAACCCAATCGACAGGTACAACATACTTTTAACCCGCTGACTATCCGTCAGGTCAACGTTTTATCGGCCAGTTCGGAGTTTGAGACCCTTCTAAATCAAAATGGACGACTTCGAGAAAGTTTTACAGACATCTTTATTGGTGGAATGGAATACACCTACATTCGTTCCACACAGGCGTCTGATCCCAAAGATGATTACTGGTACTACCGTGCGAAAGCCAAGCTTGCCGGGAACGTATTTTCTTTGGTTGTCGGAAAAGGTGCCAACGGTCGGGCTGGTGAAGTTTTCGGGCAACCCTATAGCCAGTTTATTAGCCTGGAACAAGATATTCGATATTATTTTCCATTTTTGCGAAAAGGAAAACTAGCCCTTCGGTTTGTCCCCGCCATCGGTATTGCTTACGGAAACTCCAATTTATTGCCTTACGTAGAACAGTATTTTGTCGGTGGATCCAATAGTTTACGTGCCTTTCAAATCCGAGGAGTAGGGCCAGGGTCTTTCTTTAACAATAATTCTACAGTTAGCCCAATTGGTCAGCAATTTATTGATCAGACGGGAGATTTGAAATTAGAATTTAGCGCAGAATATCGGTTTCCAATTTTTGGATTTTTTAAAGGTGCGCTCTTTGCCGATGCCGGAAATGTATGGTTGCTGAATATTGATCCGGATACCCGAGCTGGACATTTCGAATTTAATCGTTTTTATAAAGAGATCGCAGTCGGTGCCGGTTTTGGTTTACGACTTGACGTAGATTTCTTTGTTATTCGACTGGATCTGGCAGCACCGATTCGCGCTCCTGTAGCGGAACGTCAATTTGAATGGTCTCCCGACAACCTAAACATCATTAGCAATTTCGATAAATTTGTCTGGAATATTGCGATTGGCTATCCGTTTTAGGAATGGCGATTAAATAGATGAAGCATAGTGTCTTAATTTATTTATACCTCATTCCTAAACTCTATTATAGAAAATAATTTTTAACCTGCTCCACTAATTTCGTTCCGTCGGGATCCGCTTGTGTTTTTAAATGGCACATTTTTTCCGCCCATTGCGAGGTCCGGATTCTAAGAGGAGGATTTTTTGCCATGGCGACTTCGAGGATAACCTGAGCTACTTCTGACCCTGTTTGATAAGAGGAAACTTCGCCACTTTTGGCTCGGTTCTGTGCTTTTATCATATATTTTTGGAAGATGGGTGCATAATCTCCCGTGGCCATTTTACCATCGTCGTTGACAGATTTGGAGACGGCATTATCCATAAACTCGGTGCTCATTCCGCCAGGCTCAATGAGCGAAAACTTTATGCCAAATGGCTCGGAAACATAAGCGGCCAGCGCTTCCGTAAATCCCTCTACGGCAAATTTGGCTCCGCAGTACAATTCGTTAAAAGGTTGTCCCACGAGACCTCCAATGGAAGTTACATTTATAATATGTCCACCTTTGGCATTTCTCATATGTGGCAAAACAGCTTTAGTAGTTCTAATAATTCCCGTATAGTTTACATCGGTTACCCAATCAATTTCTGCCTGAGTAGTTTGTTCAAGTGTTTTTGCAAATCCAGCACCCGCATTATTAAGCAGCAGGTCAATTTTACCATCTCTCGTGATGACGTTATCAACGGCTTCTTGAATTGATTTGTTGTCGGTGACATCCAGTGCCAGAATTTCGATCGGTAAATCCTCTTCCACCATTTTTTGTTGTAAGGCATCGGCCTTTTCGAGATTTCTCATGGTCGCGTATACCTTAAAACCTTCTCTGGCAAATAAAAGCGCACTGTCAAAACCCAGTCCGGTAGAAGTTCCGGTAATTAGAATATTCTTTTTCATAATATATATTTTAAATTTTTATCTCGTGTCCCAGCCATCGTTCCACATTCGATTTCCACATTTGCCCGTACTGTTCCTGATTGATAATTTTTCTTTCCAGTGCCAAGTCTAACAATTTTCCTGGATAAGAAGACTGTTCTTCACTATTCATTTCGCCCAAAGGATACGGATCATCGAGTCCCACAAAAATCTGATTGGTACCATTTCGGCGGATCATCAATTCCAGCGAGTCCGTATCGTGCACCAATGTATCGAAAAATATGTTTGGATGACCAACTGCTTTTCGAGGGTGTACTTTACCTTTAAATAAATCCGGCCTTCCGTCAAACCCTTGAATTCTTCGACCCAGACTCATTTGGGCCAGTTGTCCTCCGTGGGCAAAGCAAGTGCGAATTTCCGGATATTTTTCCTGGTAACCATTTAATGTAAAAAAATGATAAGCATCCGCACACTGTGCCAGCATCCATACGAGGTGAAAACGCCAGGCCGTATTTTCTAGCTTAATAAATTTTTCACCATCGTAAGGATGCACCTCGATGGCTAGTTTATAGTGATTGGCCAATTCCAGAATCGGTTCAATTTCTTCATCAAAAATACAACGCCACGTACCGATCGAATCCATATAATGCGTCGGCAGGCAAAGGACCCGCATACCCAACTCTTCTACACATCTTTCAATTTCCCAAAGCGCTCCCCGTGTATAGCCACAGTGGACTACAAACCCCGTCGTAAATTTGTCCGGATGATCATGCTGTACCTTCGCATTAAAATCATTCTGAAAACGGAGTACCTCTTTCATTTCTTCCAGTCTAAGACCATTGCCATAAAGCTGCGATAAGTTGAGGACGACCGCATGATCGATTCCACTATTTTCCATCCATTCGAGTTTTTCGTGGAGGAAGAAACTCTTGTCGGTAATGGGCCGCTTCCAGTTTTTCTGGTGCATAAATTCCCTTTTTTCGTCAATCCAGAAAATTTCTTTTTCTTTCATAAAAGAAGGAATCTGTTCAGGGTAGGGAAGTAGATGAGAGTGTCCGTTGATGTGCATGGTGTAAATTGGTTTTAAAATGACTTCTACGTTTAACGTTCAAAGGTAAGGGTAATTTAATTGAAATCTGGAAAAATTATTAAATGACTTTTACGTACACAGAAAGATTCAACCAGCTAAAAGTCCATCAGTTAACCAGCCAGTTTGAAAAGACATTTTGTCAGCCTAATCTACATCTTGTCAGTTATCTTTGGCCGAATTTCGACCTTTTGTCAGCTAAAATAGCATTTTGGCCCGGTGGCACAACGATTGTTTATACTTTAAGTGTTAATCAAAAAAACATCACAATTTCGGACCCTTTGGAACGAATAAAAATTTTAGCAATATGGGTAAAATTATTGGAATTGATTTAGGAACCACCAACTCTTGTGTGGCTGTAATGGAAGGAAATGAACCCGTTGTTATCCCTAATGAGGAAGGACGACGTACAACCCCCTCCGTTGTAGCTTTTATGGACAATGGTGAAAGAAAAATCGGTGACCCGGCAAAACGTCAGGCGATCACCAATCCGACTCGTACCATCTCATCTATCAAAAGATTTATGGGCAACCGCTTCGACGAAGTGAGTGGAGAAGTCGATAACGTACCTTATAAGGTAGTAAAAGGAAACAACAATACTACGAAAGTAGAAATTGATGGACGTTCCTACACACCGCAGGAATTATCTGCCATGATTCTTCAGAAGATGAAGAAGACAGCAGAAGATTTTTTAGGCCAGGAAGTAACCGAAGCAGTCGTGACAGTACCTGCTTATTTTAATGATTCGCAGCGTCAGGCAACCAAAGAAGCCGGAGAAATCGCTGGTCTGAAAGTTCGTCGAATTATCAACGAGCCAACGGCAGCAGCTCTGGCATATGGTTTGGACAAGCGCGACAAAGACGCAACCATTGCCGTATACGATTTAGGTGGAGGTACTTTTGACATCTCTATTCTGGAATTAGGAGACGGTATCTTCGAAGTAAAATCTACCAACGGTGATACACACCTGGGTGGTGATGACTTTGATCGGATAATTATTAGTTTCCTGGCGGATACGTTTAAAGATCAGGAAAACATTGATCTGCGAAAAGATCCAATGGCATTACAGCGTTTAAAAGATGCAGCAGAAAAAGCGAAGATAGAATTGTCTTCCTCCAACGAAACAGAAATTAACCTGCCGTACATCACCGCAGTAGATGGTGTACCTAAGCACCTGGTTGTGAAAATGACCCGCTCAAAATTTGAGCAGTTGGCAGATAAACTTGTACAACGTACCTTGGAGCCTTGCGCAAAAGCATTGAAAGATGCCGGACTAGCAAAAGGCGATATTGACGAGATTATCCTGGTTGGTGGATCAACACGTATCCCGCGTATTCAGCAAGCAGTAGAAGAATTTTTTGGTAAGAAGCCGAACAAGAGTGTAAACCCGGATGAAGTAGTTGCCGTAGGAGCTTCTATTCAGGGTGGAGTTTTGAGTGGAGATGTTAAAGATGTATTGTTACTCGATGTAACACCACTGTCTTTAGGTATTGAAACCATGAACGGTATCTACGATGTCGTGATTGATTCTAATACGACTATTCCAGCTAAAAAATCCAAGGTATATTCTACTGCTTCGGACAATCAGCCTTCCGTGGAAATCCACATTTTACAGGGTGAGCGATCCATGGCCAAAGACAACCGGACCGTTGGACGATTTATCCTGGGCGATATTCCACCAGCGCCACGAGGTACTCCTCAGATCGAAGTTTCTTTCGACATGAACGCAGATGGTATTTTGGAAGTAACCGCTTCTGATAAAGGTACCGGAAAAGTACAGTCGATTAAGATTGAAGCGTCTACCGGATTGTCCAAAGAAGAAATCGCAAAGATGAAAGCAGAAGCAGAGGCCAACGCTGATGCAGATAAAGCAGCGAAGGAAAAAGTAGAAAAACTCAACGCAGCCGACACGCTTGCTTTTCAAACGGAAAAGCAGTTAAAGGAATTCGGAGAGAAGATTCCAGCAGAAAAGAAAGAGCCCATTGAAACGGCCCTGGCAGAACTGAAAGAAGCACAGAAGACCGAAGATGTGGCACAGATTGAAGCAGCGACCGAAAAGCTAAACACGGCTTGGCAGGCAGCTAGTCAGGAGATTTACGCTGCACAGCAGGAGGCGCAAGGTGGCGCGGGCGGTGCCGGTGCGGAAGGTGCACCTAACGATCAGGCGAATGCGGGTGACGCGGGTGCTACCGATGGAGCGGAGGATGTGACGGATGTGGAGTTTGAGGAAGTGGATGATGCGAAGTAATAGTTTTGGAAGTTTTAAAAACTTCTTAGATATATAGTTAAAAAGTCAGTTTCCGAGAGGGGGCTGACTTTTTTTTTGATTTTGAAATTACCTTCCCGCGAGCCCGTTTCTAGACGAGACGTCTAAACGAGCGGCGAACATGACGACCTTTCCGCTGTGACAAGACAACTTCCTCATTACGAGAAACCTAAAGCCGAGCCGCTCGTTTGGATCTCCGGTCCAGATACAAGAAGCCTAGCACCTTGAAAAAAAGCCCGTTTCTAGACGAGACGTCTAAACGAGCGGCCTCAAATAAGATAAGCCCTTAAATAGTTAGTGGCCTCCGCTGTGACAAGACAACTCTCTCAAATAAAGCCACCCAAAGCCGAGCCGCTCGTTTGGACCTCCGGTCCAGATACAAGAAGCCTAGCACCTTGAAAAAAAAGCCCGTTTCTAGACGAGACGTCTAAACGAGCGGCGAACATGACGACTCTCGCTATTAAACTTCAACCGTCCTGATCGCTAAATTTGAGACTTATCATTACGAGAAACCTAAAACCGAGCCGCTTGTCCGCTGTGACAACACAACTTCCTCATTACGAGAAACCCAAAGCCGAGCCGCTAGTTTGGACCTCCGGTCCAGATACAAAAAGCCTAGCACCTTGAAAAAACAAGCCCGTTTCTAAACAAGACGTCTAAACGAGCGGTGAACATGACGACTCTCGCTATAAAACTTCAACCGTCCCGATCGCTAAATTTGAGACTTACCTCGACCATTAAAACCTTTGATACGTCATTATTGAAAGAATGTCGTAAATTTGGACACCGATCAAAATAGTAAGTAAAAAATATTTTATGAGATACAAAGTACGAGATCAAAAGGGTCTAAATTTTATTACGTTAACCATTGTAGACTGGATTGATCTTTTTACGCGTAAAGAAATTTGCGATATCGTAATAGAAAATTTAGCTTTTTGTAGAAAAGAAAAAGGACTGTTAATTTTCGGGTATGTAATTATGCCAAGCCACCTGCATTTGATCGTGAGAGCAAATGAGGAAAAAGGTCTCTCAAATATTCTCAAGGAATTTAAGTCCTATACCGCTAGGAAAGTGATCAATTATCTGCAAGATTATAAACAACCGGAGAGTCGGCGAGAATGGATGTTAGATCATTTTAAAAAAGCAGCAATAGTAGAAGGAATAAACCGTAAACATAAAATCTGGCAAGCTGGTAATCATCCAATTGAGTTATATACGCCAAAAGTGATTCGACAAAAATTAGGGTATATTCATCATAATCCGGTAGCCGCTGGCATGGTAGAATCCGGGGAACATTACCTTAATAGTAGTGCCCAGAATTATCAAAGGAGCCATCTTCCAAAAAATCAAATGAACTGTAATTTAGAAATTGATTTATTGGATGGAATCTGGAATGATCAAGGGTTTGTATTTGTTTGAAGATAATAACTACCCTCAAATAGAACCACCTAAAGCCGAGCCGCTCGCCGCTAGTTTGGACCTCCGGTCCAGATACAAGAACATGACGACTCTCGCTATAAAACTTCAACCGTCCTGATCGCTAAATTTGAGACTTACCCGCTGCGACAACACAACTTCCTCATTACGAGAAACCCAAAGCCGAGCCGCTGGTTGAACCTCCGCTGTGACAAGACAACTCTCTCAAATAAAGCCACCAAAAGCCGAGCCGCTCGTTTGGACCTCCGGTCCAGATACAAGAAGCCTAGCACCTTGAAAAACAAGCCCGTTTCTAGACAAGACGTCTAAACGAGCGGCGAACATGACGACTCTCGCTATTAAACTTCAACCGTCCCGATCGCTAGATTTAAGACTTGCCCGCTGCGACAACGCAACTTCCTCATTACGAGAAACCCAAAGCCGAGCCGCTAGTTTGGACCTCCGGTCCAGATACAAGAACCTAGCACCTTGAAAAAAAAGCCCGTATCTAGACAAGACGTCTAAACGAGCGGTGAACATGACGACTCTCGCTATTAAACTTCAACCGTCCCAATCGCTAAATTTGAGACTTACCCGCTGCGACAACACAACTCTCTCAAATAGAGCCACCCAAAGCCGAGCCGCTCGTTTGGACCTCCGGTCCAGATACAAAAAGCCTAGCACCTCGAAAAACAAGCCCGTTTCTAGACAAGACGTCTAAACGAGCGGTGAACATGACGACTTTCGCTATTAAACTTCAAACGTCCCGATCGCTAAATTTGAGACTTGCCCGCTGCGACAACACATCTTCCTCATTACGAGAAAACCCAAAGCCGAGCCGCTAGTTTGGACCAGATACAAAAATTTATTTTATTTTAACCTCATAACGGCCAAGTATTAATTTGGATATATTTTGAAACGATAAAATTAAAAAAGGCAATACATTTCACGAGTAATTTTTAAATTGGCTACCAGCGGTTTTTGCATTTTACAGGCAAATAAATCCATTGTAAAATAGATCATTCCATGTAAAATAAACTGAACATAAGATATCATTGGCTGTTGAAAGGAATGAATAACGAAGAAAGACTTAGAAGATGAAGGCAATTGGATCAAGTTATTTATTTTTTGTTCCTAAAAAAATTAATTTTTAACATTATAAAAATTTAAGAAGATGAATAAGAACCTATTTAGTTACTTAATGGTAATCATGGCTTTTGCCGCATTTACTTTAACCAGTTGTGGAGATGATGAAGATGATAATAATACAACTGGAAATTCAGTAAGATACGATCTGGAAGAAAGAACCGATTCTGATGTCAGTGGTGATATAGAATTTACCGAATTGACCAATGGTCAAATCCAGGCAGTAATATCCTTAAGCGGTACAAATAATGGTGAAACGCACCCTGCGCATATTCATATGAATAGTGCAGCCCTTGGTGGCGATATTCTTGTTTCATTAACGCCGGTGGCGGGAGCAACTGGTAACAGTGTAACGATCTTCGATGAGGACGATAGTGGCAACGCCATTGTTTTTTCGCAGATTGAAAATCTTGATGCTTATGTAAACGTACACAAGTCAGCTACGGAACTTGAGGTAATCGTTGCACAAGCAGATATAGGTATAAATGAGCTAACGGGAGAATCCAAAACTTACGAATTGGATGAACGGGCAGTTGACGGGATTTCGGGTGAAGTGACTTTCAGAGAACGAAAGAGCGGAAACGCAGTCGCAGAAATTAGCCTCGATGGTACGCCAAACGGTGGCTTGCATCCTGCACACATTCACATGAACAGTGCAGCAGAATCGGGCGGTATTTTGCTTACGCTCACATCGGTTGATGGTACTACGGGAAAAAGTTTAACAGAAATAAGAAATGCAGATGATGGTACTGACTTTAATTATAACAACGTTTTGACTTCAAATGCGTACATCAATGTGCATCTTAGTGCAACAGAACTTGCTACCATTGTAGCGCAGGGAGACATCGGATCTAACGAATTAACTGGTGAGGAAGAAACATTTGATCTGGACGAAAAAGATGCGCCGGGTATCTCTGGAGAAATTACTTTTGCGGAAAGAGTGGATGGAACCGTACTGGCTACAATAGAACTGGATGGTACGCCGGATGGTGGTATGCACCCCGCACATATCCATGACAATGATGCTGCAACTGGTGGGCCGATCGCTGTTTCTTTTAATCCGGTTGACGGAACTACGGGTATCAGTAGAACGAGCTTAAGAACGCTTGATAATGGAACTGCAATAAACTTTCAGTCGTTAAGTATATTTGACGGGTACGTGAATGTTCATTTCAGCGCGAATGATTTGGCTACCATTGTAGCTCAGGGAAATATCGGAATTAATGACTAATTATGGATCATTACACAGTGTATTAGCTGTAAAATAAATGGAATAGCCGAGGTCAGTAGACCTTGGCTATTTTCGTTTTGGACGAGTATAATTTGATCACTCACGCTAAAGACGTGACAGGTTCTAAAATCATTCTCGTACTTTTAACTGGTTTTGAATAACAATAGCGTTTATGATAACCTGCCGATTCAGCCCTAAATATATTGCTTTAGCTCCTCAAACTCCGTAATAATCCGATCTGCCTTTTCTAAAGTCTGGTCTGCAGCCATTGGATTTCTATAGCCAAAAACAAAGATGCCCGCATCATTCGCTGCTTTTATTCCGTTGTCCGAATCTTCTATAACAATACAATTTTTTACATCGGCGTTTCCTAAAATTGCTGCCTTTTCAAAAATTTCTGGAAAAGGTTTAGACTTTGCCAAGTCAGCGCCACTAATTTTAGCGGTAAAATATTGATTCAAATTAAAACGATCAAATACGCGATCTATGTTGCCCATGGAGGCGGAAGAGGCCAGGACCAGCGTTAAGCCTTTGTCATGGAAGTATTTAATAATTTCTTCCACGCCGATTACTAAATGCAAGGTTGGATCATTGTTAAAATAATTTACAAAGCGTTTTCTTTTTTGCAAAACCAATTCGTTTGGATCATTGTCTAAATCAAAATGTGCGATCAGTTTTTGAAAAACATTTAAAGTAGAAGAACCTGTTAAGGTTTTGTATAGCTCCTCTGAGACTGCTACACCTAAAGAAATAAAGGTTTCGTAATAGGCTTTTTTATGAAGTACTTCAGAATCGATAATGATGCCGTCCATGTCAAATATTACACAAGTTATTTTTTTCAAGTTCATAGTGCGTTTATATTTATTTGAATTTAAGACAGTTCCGCTTTACCACCGCAACCTACACCTTTTTAGCTTTAAAATGTTAATTAAAAGTGAATAATACTTGAGCAAATACTTTGATGTGTATATTGAGCGTTTATACGATCAAACTAACCCGTCATGCTTCCTCGTGCGTGATTAACTTTTCAGTATGGGTAGCAATTATTACGAAACTAAAACCAACAATCATATGAAAATGCTCAAATTCACATCGGTCATATTCCTGTTATTTTTATGGACTACAAATGGTGTCGCCCAAAATTACGACTCGGTCGTATACGACTCGGCTACTATTCTGGTAACAAAAAATGATAAAACCAATCAGTTTCAAATTACGAATAAGTTAACCAAAGAAAAGCTGCAAAACTTAAAATTTGTTAAGCGTATTGGTGAAGACTTTCAAGTATTAGATGAATACAAGAAAATTTATTATCTAAATGAAAATTGGAAAATCAGCGATGAGATGAGTAATAGCTATGGTCTTTGTGGCACCGTTCCTCATTACACGATGACCGTAGAAGAAAATAAAGACAGTCTTTTTGTTTACGAAAATGAAACCTTTTACGATTACTCAGACGAAATTCCTGCACAAAAAATATTCAGGATTTCCAAAGAGGAAGCCGATAGTATTGTATTCATCAATGGGTATGACAAGTTTAATTTCACCGACAATTTTAATGCTTTTGGCTACGCACTAAGCAATCCACGAGCTTTCTTTTTGGTCAAAGATGGAAAATATTTTCAGGCACATAATCCTCAGGAAGTATTCGACAGTCTGGATTTTTCAAATTACGGTTCTTATATCAAAACCATCAAGGATGGAAAGTGCGGGATTCTGGAAGTTATCGCCCCCAAATATAAGGAGATTTCTAACTTTAATGGCTACTTGGCTCAGGCGATTTTAGCAGATGGCCGCGTAGTTTATATTGATAAAGTGGGGAAAGAATATTATTAAGAAGTGAGGTATAAATAAATTACAACTGATTTTTACGCTCAAAAAAAATGAGTCATCCATCCATTCAGGACCGATGACTCATTTTTATGATGGTCAAAAGACATCTCGAATCCAATGCTTGGGGCACTACGCCACAACAACCATTTTCTCAATTTTATCTCCGCCTTCAATTGCGTCGATAACTTCCAATCCTTCGGTTACCCGACCAAAACAAGTATGATTGCCATCCAGGTGTGCGGTATTATCCCGGCTGTGACAAACGAAAAATTGAGATCCCCCCGTATTTCTACCAGCGTGCGCCATAGATAAAACACCACGGTCATGGAATTGATTTCCACCATCCAGTTCGCAATCAATTTCATAACCAGGTCCACCGGCTCCCGTACCATCAGGACAACCTCCCTGAATCACAAAATTAGGAATCACCCGATGAAAGGTCAAACCATCATAAAAACCTTTGTTGATTAAATCCACAAAATTTTTAACAGTGTTAGGAGCATCTGTTTCGAAAAGGTCAACTTTCATAACTCCTTTTGAAGTATGTATTTCTGCATTCATATTAATATGTTTTTTTAATTTTCTGATCGGCGAAAGTAGGATTATTTTTGCAATTTTTCCTAATCACCTAAAGACTTTCGGCAAACGATCTTAAAAGTGTATTAAATTCCATCGGTGTTTCCACGTGAGCAGCATGTCCTGCATCTTCGATGTATTGTATCTTGCCTTTATACAATTTTGGAATAGGTAAACTTTCCAGATAAGTCCCGTTTATCAATTGGTCTTTTCGTCCATGGATAATCATTATTGGTACCGTCGAATCGGCTACAGATGCGACCTCATCCGCGTAACCTACGGTGGACATACTCGGTAATAAATTGGCTCTGGCCTTTCCATCTGTTTTTAAAATATCATCTACTAGTGGCTTTAAATCTACCTGGGTTGTTTTAGAAAGGAAAGAGGACGCATAAGCTATTGCAGCTGTTTCATCTACTTCGGAAGAAAAACCAACATTAAATACTTCGTTGGGTAAAAAGGCTAAATCCATCGCAGGAGGTATGCCCAAAGGTGGCGCTCCAAAAATAACAAC
>Ga0209831_1001190_pt1 | contig 24592 bp, 30 predicted proteins | sample Maine_Asex4_meta_FD_187451 | JGI IMG/M metagenome (GOLD analysis project Ga0209831, IMG submission 187451) | Marine algal microbial communities from Maine, USA - Maine_Asex4_metaG (SPAdes) (version 2) | ecosystem: Host-associated > Algae > Red algae > Unclassified | place: Maine, USA | collected... | reverse complement strand
CTATTAGCGCAGTGGACCCACTTCGACTCCATCCCGAACTCGATTGTGAAACGCTGTTGCGGCGAAGATACTTGGGGGGTAGCCTCCCGGGAAAATAGCTCAGTGCCAGGTTCTTTTATTCAATCAAAAGCCCCTACCTAGTGAGATAACTAGGTAGGGGCTTTTTGCTGCCTATAGAAAGGTAGCTGCTAATTACTATAAAAGGCGGAGTTCTCATTTTCTTCCGTAGGCCAATCTTCGTTTTGACCACCAATTATGATGTTGTTTATCGGTACAAACTCCTTGCTGAGCTGATGAATAGAGTTAATTAGGACGTCGATCGCAATCAAATCGCTAGTGCCTAAATCAAACCAGCATCTACCCCAGACACCCAGATATTCGATATCACCCATATTATGCATTGGCGACATCAAAGCGCTATCCAATTGCGATTTGTCATAGTCTAGATAGCTAATTTCAACTCCTGCATCCTGAACGGGAAGATTTTCAGCATTGAAGCCACCCAGTTTGCCCAGGTAAAACCAAGAGTCTAGGAGTTCTTCAATATACTGCTGCTCCATTCGAGAGGGAACTGTGGGAAACTCAAACCAAATCCAAAGATCGAAAGGATTAAATTCTCGAAATTGTACTTCCATGTTTTAAATCTGATAATACGATTGATGTAATAACTGAGATATCAGTTGGGATATAGTAGTTTGCTTCTTTCTGTAGCGATAAAGTTTAAATAGAAGATGAAACCAAAAATTTTACTTACGTCTTTTCAAACATGGCTCCCCCATCAAAAATCTAATTCCTCTGACGATATTTTGGCGGAGATTCAAAAGCTAAACTATTCTTCTCTTGCTTCGTTGTTTTTTCTAAGAAATCTTCCTGTAAATATTGAGCTTGCAAGCCACCAATTAATCGATGAAATAAAGCGTATACAACCTGAAGTGATTATATGTTGTGGAATGGCAGAAAAAAGAAAAAAGTTAACAATAGAATCGAATGCTTCTTGTCAAAATGAATGTCTTAACACTTCTATCGATTTAGAAGAAGTAACTAAAGTATTAACAGCTACTAAAATCAGCCATAATGCAGGCAAATTTGTTTGCGAAGGACTATATTATCAAATATTAAAACATATTCAATTGCAGAAAAAAGATATGCACTGCATCTTTGTCCACGTTCCTTTGTTAACAAAGAGCCAGTCTGCGATTCAGAAAGATTTTCATTCTCTAATCTTATATTTTGCACATAGAATAGGCAAAAAAGGCGATATAGATCGCTAATAACCGCCTCGCAGACCGAGCTACATCCCATATAAAAAGTCGAGCCTAAAGCAAAGATATACAGCGGAAAACGACTTAGTAAATCGCCAAAAACCCTGCAAGTAAATGCTTCGTAGCTCAACCACAAAAGTTATTTTATTTTTAGAGTTATATTAACCTTCTCTTTGATCTTTATCAGTTTGGATAAAGAGAATGAGCAAGAATACGGTAGGAACTAAAACAAATAGGATAGTTGCTACAAATCCCAAATCATTAACATCCATGCAACAGCAGCTCCTGAGTAATTTATTATCAAAATGACATTGCTAACTAGGATAACATTACTTAAGTCAATACTTAAGTCAATCTCTGTATCCAACTAGCTCTACTTCTTTTTTTTTGCAGGTTTAGGCTTGGTGATAATGGTAACTGGACCATTAACCATTGTTTGACAAGCTAATCTGTAGCTATCTGGCTTTCTTTTTAACCTGCGTTTCTCAAAATCCGTTCTTGGAGATAGATTTTCCATTCCCTTGGCAACTTCGACGATACAGGTCGAGCATTGACCCAAACCCCCACAATTTCTAAGCTTTCCTCCTAGGGTGTAGATATCAACTCGGTTTTGAAGAGCTTTCTCTCGTAGATTTGACCCTTGTGCAGCGATTACTTCTTGATTTTCCTTGGCAAAGGTGATTGTCGTCATAGAAATTTTCTCGTGTTAAATCCTGCTTACTATAATATTAAGAATTCATAAGAAATCATACATCGATTTTAATACTTATTGGCTGTTCGAGAGTTATTGTTTACAACTAGAATATCGCTTAGCGAGAAAAAAATATTTATATTGGGAAAAATAAATCCGAATACCAACACCAGTAATTGATGTTTTTGCTAGACACTTTTGCATTTATAGCGATCGCAGCTGAATAGTTTGGGGAGAAAGCGCAAGAATAAAGCGACCAGTTATCGATCGCGTCTGGATCTTTTTTGAGAGCAGATAAATAAATAGAGTTAGTGCAGTCAAAAGCCAGCTCTACACTAGCCAAAGAATCGGCTAATCCCTTACCGATTGCTTTTAAATAGGCTTCCTTAGCTGTCCATAAGCGAAAAAATAACTGAGATTGCTGTTCTACGGCTGTCCCGTCAAGCAGCTTCGACTCTTGGGCAGAGAAAAATCGTCGTGCAATTTTTGAGGCATCTGGCATAGGACGATGATATTCAAGATCTACTCCAATCATACGATCTAACGTAAATCCAAATAGAGCATATTCTTGAGAATGGGAAACATTAAACTGTAAGGGCAAGGACAAGGATAAGTCTAATTTCATATTCTCGATTAATAGGGGTTTACCTTGCTCGCCATAGGTGAAAATCAAATTTTGAGGATTTATTTTAAGATAGCTGCCTAATAGCTGCCTCAATATTCCTCTGGTGACAATAAATCTTCGGCGATGTCGTGGGAAGCGAAATCTATTTGCTCTGTCAACCTCGTCAGCAGAGAGAAGATTGGCTAATTGCTTTATTTCCTCTTCAGTTAGCTCTAAATTGGCACGCCATAAATGAACTCGATCGCGATTTAGAGAAGGTAGTAGTAATGGCTTCTGCCAAACTAAATCAGTGTTGCTGTTTTCTATCATGTCAAACCCGATCGGTCTGTGAACATTTTGCGTTCATTAGCTTTGCTATTTTACTGCAAATGCGATTTAAACCAGCTTATAATCTGCTGATGGCTATCTTGGCGATTAAATGAAAGGAAGTGGTCATCTGCTTCAGAAACAATCGACCTGTAGTCTTTTTGATGAGTCTGTAGCTGTTTGACTAAAGTCATAGTTTGAGTTTTCAAATTAACGCAGCAGTCACTACCACCACGTAAAAGCAGTACTAGTATATTTGTTCTTTCTGCCCAATATACTGCCGATCGCTCTTGCAGAACTTTTTGTTTATTTTGATTCAGCCTAAGAATAAATTTCCCCATCTAGATCGGAGTGCGGGAAATGTTTGGAGATTAGCGGAGAGATCGGCTGCACCAGTAACTGTAGCTGCTGCGTTAACCTCAATTTCTTGTTTTAAAGCGAGGTAAGTCATCATTCCACCTCGCGATTCACCCATTATAAAAATATTGTTTGAATCGATGTATTCCCAAGAACGAGCCAAAGGAATCAAATTCATAGCATCGTTGATATCTGCTCCACTGAATTCCTCTTTACCCTGACTTTCAGCGTTACCGCGATATTGTGAACCAATAGCTACAAAGCCATTAGCTAAGAAATCATAAAATCCAAATTTCAAACCATATTTGAGAGTTAATTTTGCCAACTCCAAGCTGCCACCGCGGTTAAATATAATCAAGGGTAAATTTTTACCTTCAATATTCTGAGGTTTCCAGATATAGCCACGTACTTTTAAGCGATCGCTCCGATATTCAATTTTCCGACATTCAAAACCTTCATAAGCTTGTCGATGCTCGTATTCTCCTTTGGTTGGTAAGAGTAGCCGTAGTTCTTGCCAGACTGGTAAATTTATTCTTTTCTGTCGCGCATTTTGGCATTCAGACAAATAACTCTGCTGGCGTTTTCTCTGAAATTCGCTATAGTCCTGCTACTCAAACTTACAGACAGACTGTTTTAAAATTGCACCATCGCCATCCGAACCTGTATTAGCGATCTTGCCCTCGGCTAGCCTGCGCAAAATCTGGGATAGTTTCATAAACAAGAAAATGCTTTTAACTAACGTTGAGCTGATGACTTGCCTTTGCTTTGATTAGTAGATTGCGATCGTCTATCACTTCTCCCCAGCAGTTTTCGCCTAGCTGTTTTAATGCCATAAGGCAAGCATATTTTAGATCGAAGATCGGAGTGTCTAAAACTTGTTTTAATACGGGAATAGCTTTTGCCATCTGCAAATTTCCTAAAGCGATCGCTGCTGCTGCGCGAGATTTTTGAAACTGGGGGGCATCATTATGCAAAGCTTCGACGATTAAATCATAGCTAGCTTCATGTTTGAGTAGTCCTAAAAGTTTTATTACATGAAAATGCGCGCCATAATCGTTGTGGGCTTCCTCCTGATAGGTCTGTAAAATAGCCTCTACTGCCTGTTGAGGATAAGTTTCTAACAAAGTCTTGTCCGCCAGATAACACCGTCCAAAATCAGTGTGGTATAGCTCTCTAATCAAGAATTCAATTGAGGGAGGCTGGTCGTATTCATGCACTAGTTCAATATCTTGAGGGCGATCTCGAATTATTCGATCTAAACTCGGTTCAATTTCGGCAAAATCAATCTTTCCCGTTGCTAAACCTTTAGCAGCTAGCAGTCTGATTCCTCGGAGACGAAATGCCACAGAAATGGGCGCTTTAGCAATGGCGGGAATAGCAGGGTAGTATTCCGTATCGATCAAATCCTGAATGCAGGCGCGTCTAGCATTGATGTCGTCATGCTGGAGAAATTCGACAACCGATTCCATTTGGCTGTAGTCACCGTCTAAACGAGCTATTGAAGAGATTGCCGCACTGGCAATCGACTTATCTTCGTGGCTGCTATAGGGTCTAATGCGTTCGAGGGCGGGTAAATAGTTAAAGTTAGCTAGAGTATGGATAATTACACGATAGGTTTGATTCGGTTTGGTTAAGAGATTGGCGATCGCTTCAAGGATCGAATTGTCTTCTGTGCCAATCTCACCAATTGCCCAAACTGCATTCTCTACAGTTAGAGGATCTGCATCGTTTAAACAGGCTTTTAAGGTAGGTAATGCCTGAGTAGCCTTCAAACGCCCTAGACTCTCAACTGACTTACGTCGAGCAATACGATTTTCCAAAGCAGGATCGAGGTCGCCAATCGCCTCAATTAAGGCATCTATCGATCTCTGAGTCGGAAAGTTGATTAGGTGAGCTGCACCAACATAGCGTTCTGATGTGCCGTCTTCCGTATTTAGGGGTTTTTTTAATAAAGCGATCGCCTGATCTTCCGTTAAGTTAAATATATTGGAGAATCTATTATCCATTGCCTTAAGGAAATTTTATAATCGTTGCTAATCAATAAATAGTGTATAGCCTATTGTCTGAATCGATCGCTGGTAGTTTACTGAGAGCGAATAATCTGAGAAAATCAATTACACTCCAGATTTAATTTAAGATTATCAATCCCGACAATTTAGTTTAAAAATATTAAGCAGATGGCTGAAAATCCAGTAACGGCAGCAGAATTGACCGAATTAATTGCAGAATTTGAAAAATATCGCGATCGCCTGGTCAATGACACCACAGAAGCAGCGAAAAAAGCCAAGCTTTCAAAAAAGGCGACAATGGCAAAGCTCGAACCGCAGCTTGCAGATATTGATACCAAACTGCAAAGATTAAGAGAACAGCAGGCTAATTTAAGCGCAGATAGCTAAATGGTAAACACTTCCGATCCAGGTAAAAATAGCGCAGCTTTGCTCACCCATGAAGAAACCGATGAGCTTTTGAACAGAGTAAATCAGCAGCTTGCCAACGATACCTTCGATCGCCAAGATCGACAGCTTATCGCCCAGATGATCGAATGTCTTGGAGATACAAGAGGTTTAGTGCGCTTGGGTTTTGCTGAAGCTTTGGGAGTAGTGGGCAAACCTGCCGTCGATCCTCTAATTAAAGCTCTATTAGAGCATTCAAACGCTGTAGTTAGAAGGGCTGCGGGTAAAACTTTGACCTTGATTGAAGATCCTGTGTCAGTATCCCCTCTAATTCACGCTCTACTTAACGATGAGGATACGGTAGTGCAGGCATCGGCTATTGGCGCACTGGCTCGGATAGGCGTAGCGTCTGTCGATCCCTTATTAGAAGTATTAGCCTCCCCTAATGCTAGCGAAAGTAATAAAGGTCATGCAGCCTGGGGATTAGCTTTTATTGGTGCAAAAGCCAAAGATAGACTCTATCCAGCCTATAGTTCAGATTCGGCAGAAGTACGGGCTGCAGTGGTGGGCGCGATCGCTAAAGTAGCAGAAGAAAACCGCGATGACGCTGAAGCACTAGATTTGCTAGTTAACGCTCTCGGTGATTCTGTCGCCGACGTGCGTAGTGAGGCAGCAGCAGTGTTGGGTAATCTAAAGTATCAGCCAGCAGTGCCTACTTTACTAAAATTATTAAATCACTCCGAAGGTGAAACCAGAAAGTCAGCAGCCTTGTCTCTCATGAAAATTGGCGATCGCAATTCTATTGCTTATTTACAAACAGCTTTAGAACGAGAGAGCGAGCCAAATATTCAAAAAGCCATCTCTTTGGCGATATCTTTATTACAAAAGCAGACAGTTGATGACTGGTGAACAAATATTTTAGCTGAGAAGTATTATTTACTCAAAACGAGAAGAACCTTTTAAAATAATTAGCTCGATCTTAATTGGAAGAAGTTGGCTATAAATGAGATCGCTTCATAAAATTGGTTTTTAGACAGAGAACAATGGTCATCAGTTTATTTGTCTGTTATCTTATCGTCAAGATTTTATTTTATTTTTAGTATATAGATTTATCTCTAGGGAATTTAATCGGCAAATAAGATAAATCAATTTTAAAGACGCATTTTAGCATTACTCCGCAAATGGCAAACAATTCTCTGTCAGAAACAAGTGAAAACAAGAGCTTTATCATTGCTCATGGTTTGTTGCTTAGGGAATATGCCAACAGAAATCAGGAATTTTATGGGGCGGGTATTGTAGTTGTCAATTTACTTTTATTGAAGGCAGAAAATATTGAAAATATTGCAGAGCTAAATCTGCTTGATGCCAATCTAGATAAGTTATCTGAGCCGACCGTGCATCAGCCCATATCTTATATACCCCACTGCAATTTTTGGTTTAAGACGATTAATCTTAAAATCAAAAAAAAGCATCAGATTAATATGCTAGCTGAAAGTAATGCCGATAAAATTTTTGTAGTTTTTATTAAAGATGACGCAATAGAATACTTTTCTATCTATACGATTAAAAACAAAAAAGCCCCAAAAGTCTAAAATAAGCCTTTTGCTTTTGAAGCAACTCATTATGAAAATCTGCTTACAGTAGAAAATATAAAGCTATAATTGCTTGCAGGGTGGATAGTCTTTTAAATCAACCTTGTCATCGATTATAAAGATGTTTTAACTTCACCCTTTTTTTATAAGTTTTCGCCTATCTAAAGATTCAATATGGTTATCTTAGAAGCGTTTCTAGGGGACATTACTCAACTGAAAGTTGATGCCATAGTTAATGCTGCTAATAGTAGTCTTTTGGGTGGCGGTGGAGTAGATGGTGCAATTCATCGGCGCAGTGGAAAAGAGTTGATTCATGAATGCCGTCTACTTGGTGGCTGTAAAACAGGTAATGCTAAATTGACGAAAGGTTACAATTTACCCGCAGCTTATATTATTCATACCGTCGGACCTGTCTGGAATGGTGGCGATCTAGGAGAAGCAGAACTATTAGCTAGCTGTTATTTTCGCTGTTGGGAAATTGCCGAATCGAAAGGTTTTAAGACGATTGCCTTTCCCTGTATCAGTACGGGAGTTTATGGTTATCCCAAAGATTTAGCAGCGCAGACTGCCGTGAGTATAGCTAAGAAACGAGAAAATTCTAGTTTATCGAAGGCGATCTTCTGCTGTTATGGTCGACAAGACTTCGATCTTTATCGATCGCTCTTAGCAGAGTAATATTTAATAGAGGTATGGCTAATACTGATGACGTTTCTCTAGACTATACCTGGCAAGATTATCGCTGTACCTATAGCGTCTCTGGAATAGAGAATTCTCCGACAACTCCCATAGTTATGGTTCATCCCATTGGTGTCGGATTATCACGCAAGTTTTGGCAGCGATTTATCGATGAATGGCTCAAGCAAAACCCCAACTCACTGATTTATAATCCCGATTTGTTGGGCTGTGGTGATGGAGATTTTCCACGAATTGCCTATTATCCGCTTGACTGGGCAAAACAGCTACAGTATTTCATTCGTACCGTTGTTGAAAAACCCGTCACGGTCGTAGTTCAGGGGGCATCACTTCCAATTGCGATCGAGCTGACTCGGCTAATTCCAGCCGAAGAAATTGAAAGATTAGTTTTATCTGCACCTCCAGCTTGGCGAACGATGACCGATCCTGCCAAACCTTTACAGCAGAAACTACTTTGGAATTTGCTGTTTGACTCTCCTCTGGGCTTAGGTAATCTTTTTTACCGCTATGCTCGTCGTCGCCAGTTTCTCGAATCCTTTTCGAGCCGACAACTGTTTGCCAGTCCAGAACAGGTAGATCGTCAGTGGCTCGATGAATTAATGGCGGGGGCAGAAGATCTCGACTCCCGCTATGCCGTATTTTCTTTTTTAGCGGGGTTTTGGCGACAGGATTACGCCAGGGCGATCGCCAAGATTCAGCAGCCAACCTTAGTTGTTTTTGGCGAACAGAGTTCGAGTATTAGTCGAGAAGGTAAATCAGAGACAGTACCAGAGCGTTTGGCTGCCTATACTTCTAATCTCGATCGAGGAGAAGGAACAGTAATTCCTGGACGTAATGTATTGCCCTATGAATCAACTTCGGAATTTGTCGAAGCTGTTAGTAGTTTTTATACTCAATTTAACTAATAGAGACGTATAGTCATCTATCTACTGACTTTCCATGCCGAATACCTTTACTCCAAGTCTTCTTGCCTCCTTCCCCATGCTCACTGGAAGAAGATAGCAAAGTTGCGCTTCTGCTTTTTAAACGACCAATCTTTTAAATTAAATTGTCTCTATCGAACTCAACCAATAGTTCTACGCGATCGCGACTGACAAATAAATCTAGGATAGGCAGGTTTCCCGCTATTCTATCTCCCCCGTTGGCGCTCAGCTTTTTAATATCGTTCTCAACAGACTGTAGAACGACTATTGGACGGTTTGGCTGAAATTTTGCAACATGAGATTTTGCTTTTAGAGGCTGTGAAACCTCATGCTTAATTTCATCTCTAATCAACTCTCGATCTAGCTCATACAGCCCTTCAGTCGTATTGTTTTGCCGACTGGGAACAGGAATGGGATATACCGTCTAATATCTGCCAATAGGTATCCAAATCTATCGTCCCAACTTATTAGGAATTCCTTCGCATCCTCCAGGGATAGTGGAGCGAGACTTTTCGCCACACCAAGAGCAAATATAGTAACGCTGTTCTTCACTCATACGTTTAATACCTGAAAAATTAGCTTTTTCGACCACCATGCCCGTGTACTTTCCCGTTACGTAGTCGGGAGGAGCGGTAATGCTGCGGGGAGAAGCGGTTTCTACCGAACCGTAGAAGAGGCGAGTTCCCTTTAGATCTGAGCCTGCTAGGTTTGCTTCATATAATACTGTCCGAGCGAGATTGGCTTTTACCAAGTCGCATTGGCTCAAATTGGCTCGCACCATGTTTGCCTCGCTCAAATCTGTCCAGCGTAGATCTTGGGACACTAAGTATGCTCCTGCCAACATCACTCCTAGATCGATTACCCTCGTACCATAGGGGCGATCTTCAGAATAACCACCGCTACCGTCAAGCATTGGTCTACCCAGGCGATTGTCACGCTTGAGAGGAGTTAGTAAACGAGATTGAGACAGAAAACGGATTACTTTCGCCTTCCCATTTTCATCGATACTAGAAATAATTGAGGCGGTTCTGCCTTCGGCGATCGCTCTTTCTTGCGGCCAGTCTTCCAGCAATCCTTCTTCATTGATAGTCAGATCGGATATACCCTGAAAATAAGTATCGATAGTCTGCTGCTGAGTGATACGGTTTTGCTGAATCGTCAGATCTTTAGAAATTACGTATTGCGCCCAGGCAACATATACTGCCAAAATTGCAATCAAAATCTGTCCTAACGCCCCAATCCAATCTGCCCAAGAGCCAAATTCGTCGTACTTGAACTGAGTAAGCCAAATACCGATTTTGCCATAAACTCCCAGATAGTTAAATAAGCCCGCGATCGCGCCAATAAAGCCAATAAAAGCCAAAATAGTTCGGCGTTCTTGAATCGTCAGAAACTTAATTACCCAGCCCCGTACCGAATTGAACACGACTCCCAAAGAAAGAGCCAGAGCAGCAATGGCGCTGGTCAATCCCAGCCAGGGAAGCCGAAACCAAAGACCCAAACCCATCAGCAGTAGGGTAACTAAAATTAATTGTGACTGGGAAAGGTTTATCTTACGACCAGCGTTTTGTTTGATAGTTAGCGATCGTCTAACGCTGGGAGAAGAAGATAAGGATTCAGATTCTTCGTCGATCTCTGCCTGACCATTTTCAAGTTCGACTACGTTGTCGGGATTAATAGTATCGGGGTTAATATTGGAGCTAGAATCAGACCGTTCCTTCATTCTTAATAAATTTTTGGCATAATATTGCATCCATCATACTCAAGCCAAACATGAGAAACATTTAGCTAAAGAGTGATAGTCTGCATTTGGATCGATACTATTGAAATTCGCTATCCCAGACAGAGAGATTAATTCGATCTTTGGAATCTCGCTGAACCTTGCCTTCTAAGTTATTAACTTTAAAAAAACTAAAGTTAACTTCGCGGTTATAGACTCTGCGTACTTTGGCTTTAATATCTGCAGACGCTTCTACCCCTAACATTCTCGATAGAGTTTGCTGCATTGCCCCTAAGCTTACAGATTGATTGAGGGCAATATCTGTCTGCCTGATCTTACCCGTATCGTCGGACTGATAGCTCAGGTTGACGAGATCGGGGATTACGTTGTAGTAGACTAGCACCTTGCTATTTGGCTGCCAGCCTCTCCTTTCAGAACTAGGCTTGCCAAAAGTGCTAACAAGCTGGCTTTCATCAGTACCCGTAGTCAAAATCGGAATGTTAACCTCATCTGCAGGTGCTAAATCGGCATTTGCCAAAGTTTTAGGCTCTTTTACTTTTGACTTAGGCAACTTGTTTAGCTCGATCTCCGTTCGTGCTGCTCGCTCTTTTTTTGCTGCTGCTGCTTTGGCTTTAGCCATTCTCTGCTTAGCATCAGCCTTGAGTTCCGCCTCTGTTTTTACCGTTGTTTCTGACTCTGGAGTAGAGAACAAGTCTGGCTGCCGTGCCGTCTCGACTTCAGTTTGAGGTGCTTGGGGCGATCGCCATAGGCTTGAAACCACCGCAAAACCCGTGGCAAAAGTTCCTGCAGCTACTCCTGTGGCAACTAGTAAAAACAGAGCCACCTTTGTCAGAAAGCTCTTTTCCTGGGGGCGCTTCTTGGCTGTTTGGGCAAAAGCGACCGTGTTCGACCGATTTTTAACTAGCTGCCCACCATCAGAATGCCCCACAGGAGCGACGTTCATGGTTGCACCCGTAAAGATACCAGACCCACTCGTAACTAAGTTGTGGTTGAGAGCATTTAGCATTTCCTGGGCGCTGGGAAAACGATCGCGGGGATGAAATCTAATTGCGCGATCGATTATGTCAGCTAATTCTCGATCGACATTTGCCACCCGATCTCGCCAAATAATCTCGCCATTACGAGGATCGGTTTCTAGTTCGTGAGGAGCTTCTCCTGTAAGTAAGAAGATTGCCGTTAAGCCCAAACTATATAAATCGCTAGAATAGATCGGACGACCTGCTGCCTGCTCCGATGACATATAGCCAGGCGTACCAATAGAAGCCGAATAGGTGCTGCCCGAATTGTGATTTACTTCTGTAGCGATCGCTTCTTTAACCGCACCAAAATCAATCAGAAACGGCAGGTTATCACCCTGGCGCAAGATAATATTTTCTGGCTTGATGTCTCGATGGATAATACGACGACTGTGAACATAGTCTAAGACTGGTAGTAGCTGAAGCAAAATTTGTCTCACCTCATCGCGGTGAAGATTGCCTTCTTGCTCCCAATATTGATTGAGGGTTAGACCTTCAATCCATTCCTGGACGAGATAAAACTTGTCGTCTTCGGAAAAATAAGCATAAAGCTGGGGAATTTGACTGCTCCCGTCTCCCAACTCTTCAAGGATTGCAGCTTCTCTCTGGAAACGCTCCTTCATCCAGAGGGGCATTTGTGGCTGTTTGACAATTGGTTTTAGCTGCTTGAGGACGCATTTTCGTCCAGAAGGCATGTGATTGTCAACGGTGAGATAAGTTTCTCCAAACCCTCCTCTGCCCAGGGTCTTAATAATGCGATAGCGGTTATTTAGTAGTGCTGTCATATATGTATGGGATGAACGGCGATCGATCTAAAAACAACTCGACTATTATGATTATTTTTAATTGTAGAATGGGCAAAGGATAACGACCAATCCGATTGGATCGAATTATTTAAGATCTAGCAAACCCTTTTCTTTGAGTTTGGGGTTAAATCTAATCTCCATCTTGACTCCGCGATCGCTTAACTGTTCTAAAATCTGAGCCTCTACACGCCGAGCAACTTGCTTACGTATTTTAATTTGTTTTGATTCCTCGCTCAGCTCATACTGTGCCTTTTCTTCCTCTGTCATAGCTGGATTGGCATCAATTGGTTCTGTCCAAAGATCTTCTTCCGTATCGTTACCAGGAGGGACTGTACCATTTTCGGCAATCCAGGCGCTGGAAATTTCAGCTAGAATTTTACGGCTGGGGCGATCGATGGTTTGAATCTTGATCCAGTGGCAGTGTTCTGGCTGTCTGATCAGGTGTTGCTTGAGACTGAGATAGATATCGCGAGAATAGCCAACATAACGTAGAGAACGATCTCGATCGAATATCCCATAGATACCAATCTTACCCGCCACATCTTCTTCAATGCAGCCATCTGCATTCAAATACGGTCGATATTCGAGACTGGCAAGAGTCGGCGTTTCAGTTTGAGTAGACATATAGTTGTGATTCAGTTATTCGGCGATCGCCGTCCAAAATTAAGTATTGGTTTTACAAGCCAGAAATTGCAGGGATAACGAGCGGTTTAGTAGCTACGATTAACCCGGCGATAAATAGCACAAAGACGACTAGGTTTGAAGATTTTTGCCTGGAACATGAAGTTTGGAGGAACGTTGATAATGATGTAGTCAGCATGATTGTGATACTGCTCGAACTCTCCCGGCATTCCCTTGGGTGTCTGCTGACTATAGGGAACTGGTTGAAACAACAATTCTGTAAATCTGATGCCAGTCTCGCCTAATTTTTGGCTAATCTGCTCTGTAAATGTGGCATGTGTTAGCAGACTAAACAAAATCTCTTCTGCTTGAGAGTCTAAAGTAAAGGTCGCATCAAAGTTTTTGACTATTCTTAAACTCATGTTGAGGTATCGATAAGTTACCGATAATATAACAGGACTAACAAAAATATTATCAGAATTTTTTTCCTTATTCTTATCTGTTAATTTTTCGTATCTAATAGCTGAAAATTTGGCAAAATCTCTGTCCCACAAGCATTCAGAGGCTCAAAGTTCACAATAAAACCAAGAATAAATTGTAAAGATACCGATAAATTTTCCTAAAGTGGAACACTGATTCGAACGGCGCGTCTAGTTTCAAGACAAGGTTGATTTCACAGAGGCTATTTTTACACCATGAATACGAAAACTTTTGCTAACTGCAGCAAGCAAATTCTTTTTGCTTTCCTAACCGTTTCTACCGTTGGCATCTTGGCTAATCCTGCCCAGGCAGATAATGCCGTAATTCAAGAATCAGTTCAAGAATCGGTGGTTACGGGACAGGATAATGTTTCGGTACAGAACTCCAATCAAGTTAATCGTCAGCATACGGAATATCGCGATCGCTATAGTCGTTACGATCGCGGTCGAGATAAAGCAGCAGAAAGTACGGGAATCGTGCAGCGTAGCGATCAATATTGTGACCAGGTAGGAGAATATAATACCTGCGTTCAGGATGCAAGCCAGTCGAACCACAGCACTAGCCGTCGCTCGCGTCGCAGTCATCGCTAAACTCTATCTTCTTAACTAAGAACCAAACTCACACCATGAAACCAAACAAACTAATCGGTTTAGTGGCGGTAGGTTTAATTTTACCCAGTACAGCGGTCGCATTTAGCAGTTCTGTACTGGCAAGGGAAGTTAGAGTCAAAACCGCCAATGTCGAGGCTGTTACCCGTAGTGATGGCAGCGTTTATATAAATACGGGAGGGACAACCGTTAGTCTTCCCCGTCGCCAGACTCGTCGATACTGGAATCCTTTCCGCTATTGGCAGTCCCCCTGGCAAAGTTTGAATGGCGAGCGTCATTGCCGTCAGACTAGCTATCAGTCAACTCAACAAACCAGCCAATCGGGACATACGGTTCAACACAGTAGCTACAGCGATAGCTGCAAATAACTATAAGACAGAGGGAGACACGTAAAACTGTCTCCTGTTTTGTTTCTGGCTGTAAGTTTTGTGGAGCGAATTGATTAGATTAACGAGGAGGAATAAAAATGAAATTACAAAGCTGGTCGATCGGTCTACTAGCTATATTTAGTGCGATCGCAATAGAGAGATTAACCTTTGAGGCTGTGGCTAGCTGCGTTCAGGCAGATGTCTCAGTTCAATATAATATTAGCGGTTCGACTGAACCCACTGAGAGAAGTAACGATGTAGATTTACAGAGCGAACCTGGGTGTCGGGGCAATGCTACCGTAACTACAGGAACACAGGGTAATATAGGCGGAAATCGTCGAGTGCGTCAAAGTCGAAAAGTGCGTCATCGGCTAACTAATTCAGATAAAAAGAATAATTATTCGGGCAACACGGTACAGATTCAAAGCAATCCTGCGATCGATGTTTATAATGCTGCGGATAATTTGAATCGCTAACTGAAGACAAGCAAGCAAGGGGCGAGCTATCTTGTTCGCCTCGAATAATTTTGTAGTATTTATGTATTAATCGTATTCGGAATAGGCGATCGCCATCTCGAACTTAGATTCGATTTAGCTTTACAATTTTCTCTTCAATAAGCCGATTTCATGTTGGTAAAAACTTTATGAAGTACAGACAACAGGCAACTAAATCTTATGTTTGTACAAAATCGTAAATCAAGCAAACTTTGGCGAATCACCTAAGTAATATAGTGAGCAAATCTCTTAGTAGCTGTATTGGTTATTAAGGCGCACTGTTTATTTTGGGCAGAGTTGATGAGTACAAAACTGGCAATAATCACCATTCACAGAATGGGAACTACCAAGAGAAATTATTTTCATAGGTTGGAACGCTCCATTGAAAAACAATTAGGAGAGCAGATCTGGCAAAAAGTTCATTTAGAATCAATCTATTACCAAGATTTGCTTCAAGATAATCAGGATAGAGTTTGGCGAGACATGCCAAGAAGACAATTCTGCCGATCGTTTTGGTCGCTCAATCTTTGGGAGGGCAAGTAATTTCTAACTATATTTGGGATACAAAAGAGAAAAATGGTATTTGGGAAATAGATAACCGAGATTATCCCGAATTTGAAGTTAAAGAAGAAAAATTTATCAAATTTGAATTTCTTCGATATTTTTTGACGACTGGCTGTAATATTCCTCTCTTTGTTGCCGGATTTGAGCAGATTAAAGCGATTACAAAACCTAACCCAGATTTTCAGTGGTTCAACTACTATGATGAAGATGATGTACTGGGCTGGCCTTTACAAGGCTTGAGTGATTCCTATCGAGAGATAGTAGAAGATATTGCGATCGATTCTGGCAGTGAACTAATTAACTGGAATCCGTTTAGCCATACGGGATATTGGGCAGATGATAATTTCGTCACCGATCTGTGTCAAAAGATAAATAGCCTGCTCGATTGAGAAAAGATGCTTTGAGTATTACGGCGATCGCTTTTGGCAATTCAATTGTCGATCGGGGCAATAAAGAAATAGAGCGAGCGCAAAATCCATTTTACGGACAAGCTTTTTAGTTCCTCTACCTATTCTGCAAAAAATTATGCTTTAGAAGTCTGATAGGAATTACCCAAAGGCAAAAATATCGTTAGTTCTTTACCCTGTTCCTGTCTTTGTCTGACGGTAAGTTTGCCTCCCAAAGCCTGGAAAATATTTTTAGTCGCGTCGAGATTGAGGCTCAAACAGCCCGTAGCTGGCTGAAAAGAGAGTAATTGTCCCAAAGATTTAAACGGATTATTATCGCTAGCGCTGGCTTGAGAAAGCACCTGTAGCTTAAGCTGGCTGCCAGCAGTGGATACCTTTACGTCAATATGCCCACCCCTAGGCAAACTGCGAGTACAGCTTTCCATAAGCCCTGTCAAAACTGTGTCTAACATACCAGGATCGCTAACTATTTTGGGTAGGCTAGGGGGCAAAATAAATTCTAAATCTACATTGCGCCGTTTGGCTTTTTCTTGCCAGCGAGGAATACTTTGTTGAAACACCTGCTCTAAAGAAAATGCGACTAGCTCAACAGGTTTGGCGCTGGGTGGAGTAGATTCTAATTCCGCAGCCCGAAAAATTAGCTCCATTCGCTCGATCTGTTCGGTACACTCGCGATCGATCGCCTGTAGTCGCTCGATTACGTTTGGTTTAAAGTCCTGTTTGCGTTTGAGCAGTAATTTAGTGAGAGTTCTAATTGTCGTCAAAGGAGTACGAACTTCGTGGGTGAGAGCCTGTAATAGCTCCATTTCTACCAGACTAGTGGCGCAACTATTTTGAAAAGATTGCTGCGATTCTAATTCGGGAACCGCCACTGTTTCCACCCGCTCTGGGTTTGACATTAAATTTTCTGGATCGGGAATGTGATGCAGCAGACGACGACTAAAGCTGGTAACCAAATGATAGTTGGGAATGGGGGGCGCGAACTGTTCTACTAAATAGTCCAATTCAGCTAAATGATGGTATTTGGCAACCACGAGACGCGATCGCAAAGTGTTCCAGACTCTTCCCAAGGTAATCGGATCGAAAGAAAAGTGAAACTTAGGATTGCCTTCTCGATCTTGACCTAAAAGCACAATCAGACCAAAATTAGCAGTTAGAACGAAGCAAAACTGTTCTTGAGCAATGGGATCTTGAGGAATTAAAGGTAGCTCGATGACTGGCGCGGTGTCTGGAACTACTTCGGTTCGTGCATGACGACAGGGCATTAGGGCATTAACTTTAAAGGCATCGGGGGTAAAAATTGCCGACTGAAAGCTAGCCACTAATTCAGGATTACTCAGCAACGGTACGGGAGCAGAAAAAACTAAACCCAGCTTGGCTGATGCAGCATCTCGATCGCTATCAATTTCTGACAGCAGTAATTCTTCTACAGAAGCGATCGCCCCACGCCATTCTCTTTGAGTCGTTGATTCTGCTAGGCGCTGTTTTTGGCTGTAATGCTTGTGAGACTTCTCTTTGATCTGCTCGTTCGTATAGCCAGGAGAATGAGTCTTATCTAGCCGTGAGCCATATTCTAGATTAAGTACATCGCTTAAATTTTGCAGCAACCAATTTTGCACTTTTGTCTCCGATCTCCTCTTAATTCTCTGTCGAGTGGCAGTATCTAGGTGAAAATTTTGAGAGTGATACTGCTGATTTGTTTCGATCGTATCTCTTATCCCTGGCTTTACCAATCAGTAAAACCGAACTATGAAGTCGCAATCGCCGACGGAATAATTAATTGTAGTTGAATCTTATTTATCGATCGGTAGCGATCGCCATCGTCGCTGGCTTGTCTCTTTTATAGTCCTAGATCGACTGCAACACGGTGTCCACAGCTCATGCCCGAAAAAGCCACGGCGTTTAGACCCTGACCGGGAAAAGTACTGTCTCCCACGCAATATAGTCCAGGAATACTAGTGCGGTTGAAAGGCATTCCCAACAGACCTGCTAATTTACGCCGAGGCACTGGTCCATATGTGCCATCTTCCCTGCCTAAAAAGCGTCGATGAGTGCGAGGAGTACCCACTTCTTGATAGTCTAGACCTGCAGAAATTCCAGGAAAGATTGCTTCCAAACGATGAATTAGATTCTCAGCAGCAGCTTCTTTTTTCTCCTGATATGCTTGGGGAGTCAATCCCTGCCAATCTTCAATCCAGCTAGGGGTGAAAGTGTGGATAATATGGTGTCCTGGAGGTGCGAGGCTAGGATCGAGCAGGGTAGGAATAGAAACGAATATCGTCCCTTCGTTTTCCTCCATCTTGTCCCAACTTTCTAACAAAATATGATGACAGTCCGTACCTTCTGGTAAAACCTTGGCATCGACTCCCAAGTGTAAGCTAAGGAAGCTAGGAGATTTTTGATAGCGCTGCTGCCATTTTTTTTCTTTGGTTGGCATCTGCTGGGAGGGCAACAGCTTGCCAAAGGTATCCCAGCGAGTCGCGTTAGAAACCACTTTTTTGGCTCGATATTCGGTATTGTTCGCTAGCTTGACTCCAACTGCTTTGCCATTTTCTACAATGATTTCTTTGACTCTGGCTTTATACTCAATTTCACCTCCAGACTGAATCAGACCGTCCGCCAGCTTTTGAGCAATTTGTCCCACTCCCCCTTTTGGATAGTTGATGCCTCCATAATGGCGATCGCTAAATACCATGCCGGCATTAATCATCGGCGTTTTATCGGCGGTCACAACAGACCAGAGATAGCACTCCATATCAATAAACTGGAGTAGCTTAGGATCTTGAATATGCTTGCGGGCAATATCACCTGCATTAAGAGGTAAGTATTTAGCCAGACCCAAGCAAGACAGAGGCTTCTGGAAAAATACTCGCGTCAGGTAGCGGGGTTCTTCGAGGGAAAGCAACTCCATTGAGTTGAGGTAGTTAAATACTTCCCAACACGTGTCGTAAAAAGCTCTGATTCCCTTTTCTTCGTGGGGAAAGATAGCAATTAGCTCCTGTAAAAACTCCTCATAGTCGCGATGTACCCTAAGCTCCAAATCGTCGGGCAAATGGTAGTGAATCTGAACGGGGTCGGCAAAAGTTTCGATTTCCATGTCCACCGCAGCTAAAGCGCGGGTGAGGAGGTTTGTTGTTCCGCGGTCGCCAAAGCCAAAAATCATGGATGCGCCGACATCAAAGCGATATCCTTCTCGCTCAAAATAGCCCCCGCTTCCTCCTGGAATCAGGTAGCGCTCTAGGACTAATACTTTTGCTCCCTTTGCTGCTAACTGGGTCGCCGTTACCAAACCACCAATCCCAGAGCCAATAACTACTACGTCATAGGTTTGAGTCGAAGAGATCGTTGTCATCCCGTTCATAAAACAAATTAATAAAAAATATATGCTGAAAAGCCGAAAAATTTAATCTAATAAATAATCAGATCGATGTTTAGATATATAGTTTACCGTTAATTATCAATTTTAAACTGTATGTTTTACGTCATTATGGGGGTTTCGGGGACGGGAAAATCTACCATCGGCAAACTGTTGAGCGATCGCACTGGCTGGGATTTTACTGATGCTGACGATCTTCACCCTCCAGAGAATCGGCAAAAAATGAATCGTGGTATTGCCCTAGACGATCGAGATCGTCTTCCCTGGTTAAAAGAACTACAGAAATTAATCGCTCGAACCCTGAACCAGAATAAATCGGGTATTTTAGCCTGTTCGGCACTTAAGTCTAAATATCGACAAATTCTTAGAGGCAGCAGCAAAAAGGTGGTTTTTATCCATCTGGCGGGAGACTATGACCGTATTCAAGCTAGAATTCAGCAGCGTCGGGGGCATTTCATGAATTCTAATCTTCTCCGTAGCCAGTTTGAAACTTTAGAAGTACCCAAAAATGCTCTAGTTATTGATGTTCGGATGACTCCCGAACAAATTGTTGAGAAGATTTTGCAGGAAATTTAGTAATGCTGCATAAGTTTGTATTAAAAACTAAGATTTCGCTCGCATCAGCAATTTTAAAGATTTTCGCTCGCATTTTTGCTCTAGAACAGATAAAAAATATTGTGCAAGCCTATCGCTATTCCAGACAATTGACTTTGCTAGCCCGAACTAAAATTAATCTGAATAAACCTGTGGTTAACTCTTTTGACCAGCTCCGATAGCAGCCAGATAATTAGCCAAGCGATCGCCATACTCAGTAGCTTTTCTGCATCCAGCAAATCTCGAATCGTCGTCAGCAAAACCGTGACAGGTCTAGTAACGAAATCCCAGCTATTAAACCTTTCAAACCGACCGATATAGATTCCCACTACTGATAAGCAATGAGCGATCGCGTTGAGCATAAGCTGGGATGAGGGAGTCAGGAAGTCGCCTAAATATTTCTCTATTCGGCTAAGGGAAACGACATAAGCTTCAAAGCCAAACAGAATAAATAAGACGTATTGGGGAATCAGCACTAAAAAAACTGCCCAGGTAGGATAGTCCTGGCTCAACTCAATGATGTGGATTGAATCAGTCAGAATATAGGGGGCGTTGGGCAGAAAAGAAATAAAAATAAGTAATAATATCCACCAGAAAAAACCACGCCTAATCTGGATACGAAATAGATAAAAACTAAGAATTAAGGGAATAAAAGCTAAGAATAAGTTCCAAACAATGCGAGGGGTACTTTGATTAAATAAATTTAAAGATATCTGTAGCCAGTTGATAAATTGTCCTAGCATTTAACGCTGTTCGGATTCATTTTCCGAGCCTATTTCTGAGTCCGATCTTGACTCTTGGAGTTGAGAATCTGATTCTATTTCTTCGCAGTCGGTACAGATGCAGTCGTGAGAATCTAGTCGATCTTCTGATTCGGTAGTGCATTCATACAGAGGATATTCCGTCTCACTGGCGGGAATCTCAACCACCTCTTCTCCCACTTCTGGAGGGGCAGTAAACACATATTCTGTTGAAGATGCTTGAGGAATATTTATTAATAATAAAACAATCGCGATCGCGGAAGAATTTCGACAAGCGGTATATACTTTATAAACCATAATCAACCATTTCTTTAAGCAACCATAGTCGAAAAACTCAGTTTATATCTTATATTGAGTTTCTCACACATATTTAAGCACAATCTGATTAAATGTCTAAGGGACGAAAGATAGATACTAAAATGTAAAATAATAATTACTTGTTGCTAGCACGCTGGCTGTAAATCTCGACTTCAATTCTACTTTTTGCCGACAACTTGCTTGAGTAGATGATTTAATTCTGGCAAAATTAGTTGGTTTACGGCTAACTGTACCGCATTGGCAGAACCTGGTAGAGAGAAAACAAGCTTTTGATTTCTTACTCCCGCTACAGCGCGAGAAGAAATAGCCCTAGAGCCAATTTCTTGGTAGCTCAAATAGCGAAATATCTCGCCAAAACCAGGAATAGTTTTGGTTAACCAGCTACTCACTACGTCATAGGTGGTATCTCTGGGGGCAATTCCCGTTCCACCACTAAAAATAATTGCTTCTAACTTAAACTGATGTTCAAAATAGTCAAGCAGATCCTGGATCGCTTGAGGATCGTCTTTGACAATGGTGTACGTCAGTATTTGGTGTCCCGCATTTTGCAGAAGCTGCTGAATTATTTGACCACTGCGATCGGTTTGGGGGGTACGAGTATCACTGACCGTGACGACGGCGCAGTTAACGGCAACAGTCTGGTTATCTGGATGGGGAATCATGAGTGAATTATCTATAGGGAAATCTCATTTGAAAGATCTGATTCCAAATACCAAGATTTCCCCCTGCTTAATTATTCCGAACTATTCGCTAAAACTTGGTATGACCTAAGATTTATCCAAGCCATTTTGCTCGGCAAATTTATTCATGAAGCGTACAAAACGCTCGAATTCTTCTTCTGATTTCATAACCAACACGGCTTCAATCGCTCTAGCTTCGCCGTTGATAAATTTACCTTTGACTTCGCGACTGACAATTTCACCTTCGTCGTCAACCAAATACATCCCTGTAATCTCTTCATTGCTTTCGCCACTTAGAATCTGGGGATCTTCAAAATAGAAAGTTGCCGTACCGCTGTTGCCTGTTTTAGAACGAGTGACCTTGACATCAGGAATAGTAGGTTCTGTAGTACCTTTAGCAAATTGAATTTCTGCCACGCTTTATCTCCTAAATTTATATTCATTATCTGTTAATAACTCTTAATCATCTCATAGATTCCGAACCAGCATCGATGAGTCTGAATAATTTTGAGTCAGCTCAATCTGCCGTTAGTAATTTACTTGATTTTAATTTGGCGATCGCTATAAAGAAAGAAAAATGATATTTTGATTGCTATCCAACATAAAGTACCAGGTAGATGTCGAACAAGCTCTTTATGCTTTGCCTGCTGGTCAATTGTTAACCCAGCAGATTAAAATCTTACATTGAATGCTAAAACACCAATACTGTCAAAATTATTTTATGACAAAACTCTCGTAACCTACTCGCTGATTAGGATACAGATCTCATTATCGAACATTTCAGTTGAGGTTATAGATGGCTAACAGTTACCAAGATAATGCTGCTTTTCTACATTCCCAATCTGACAATTCTCAACATCGCCGACCCATAGCCGTCGATCTGTTTGCGGGAGCAGGAGGCATGACTTTAGGTTTTGAACAGGCGGGATTTGATGTTTTGGCAGCAGTAGAATTAGATCCGATTCATGCCAGCGTCCATGAATATAATTTTCCCTTTTGGACAACTATTTGCCGTAGCGTTAGTAATACTAGCGCTCAAGAAATCAGACAAAAATCGGTAATTGGCGATCTCGATATTGATGTAGTCTTTGGTGGGCCACCCTGTCAAGGCTTTTCCCTGATGGGGAAACGGGATGTAAAAGACGATCGCAATTCTTTGGTACTCAGCTTTTTACATTTAGTGCTAGACCTAAAACCAAAGTATTTTGTCATGGAAAACGTGCGTGGCATGACTATTGGCAAGCAAAGAAGTGTTTTAGAGAGAGTCATGACGGAGTTTCAAGAGCATGGCTATGAGGTGCTAGAAAATCCCCAGGTTTTGAATGCTGCTAATTATGGTGTTCCCCAAAACCGCCAACGGTTATTTTTACTCGGCTGTCGCCAAGGTCTGACTTTACCGAGCTATCCTCAAGCCAAAACCTCTGCTCCCAAAAAATCTCAGCAAAAAAAGCCAAAAAGATCGGGTTCGGGCAGAATACAAAAATCCCTGCTAAAAACTCCTACCGTAGCTGAAGCGATTGGCGATCTGCCAGAAGCAAATAACTATCCCGAATTAAAGCTACAGGACTGGGTGCTAGCTAGTCACGGCACACCGAGCGAATATGCCCATCGGTTGCGGGTGCCAGCCGTTGTCAAAGACAACTATGCCTATCATCGGCAGTATAGATCGGAACTACTTACCTGTAGCCGACGCACAAATCATACACCTCACACCATTGCTCGGTTCGAGCAAACAACTCCCGGTCAAAGCGATCGCATTAGCCATTTTTATCGTTTAGATCTAGCTGGTCTGTGTACGACTCTGCGAGCGGGGACTGCTAGTAATCGAGGTGCTTTTACCTCTCCTCGTCCAATTCATCCGATTACTCCTCGCTGTATTACCGTCAGAGAAGCTGCCAGGCTTCATTCTTATCCCGACTGGTTTATGTTCCATGCAACTAAGTGGCATGGCTTTCGTCAGATCGGCAATTCTGTTCCGCCGCTTCTAGCTCAGGCGATCGCCACTGAAATTATTCGCGTTTTAGAAATCTTACCCGTTAAACCCCCGCAACAATTTAATTTAAGTCAGACAGAATTACTCCAGTTTAAAATGACCCAGGCAGAAATATATCATCAGTTAGAAACTAGGGCAATTCCGCGTCGGAGCGTGGTCAAACCCCTCTCTTAAGCATTTTTGAAACTTATTTTGAAACCTCTGCCGTGGCTCAAATAACCTGCTGTGGCTATATTGTGCTGTCATCACATGACCTTGCGATCGCAATCCAATATCTAGGTAGTGTTAAGTCACTGTGAAGCGAGTGTAAAGCTTTTATAAAGGTAACAAGTTAAACAAAGACCGCAAAAACAAACGCAAACCTTGGCTGGTTGCATTACCAAACTACCTTTAAAAAAGTTACTTACTATGGCTAATTCACAAAACATTTTTAACACTAACTCATCAATCACTGAAACTTGGACGGGCGGATACAAACTAGAACTAGATATCGTCGCCGAATTAGAAGCAAATAACTGGCAGCTAGACTTCAACACTCCCCACACAATCACAGAAGTCCACGGCGTAGACTTAATCGATAATGGCAACGGCAACTACACTATCACAGGGCAAAACGACCAAGCCTCTCTTCAATCGGGGCAATCAATCAAACCTATCTTTATCATGGACGGCACGACTGAAGCGGTAGAACTGAACATTACAGATAGCTCTACCATGATGTCTGAGGTTGAACCATTGTCCGAATTATTATCCGAGCCACTATTAGAATCTGCAAGCGAACCTGTAAGCCAAATCACCAACGAAACAGGAGAATCGGTGGGACAGCAGGGAAAATTCGCCTACGGTGAAGCACTACAAAAAAACTTCTTGTTCCTCGAAGCCAATCGCGCTGGCGCTTTACCTGCCGATAACCGTCTAGAATG
>Ga0209831_1001186_pt1 | contig 24631 bp, 19 predicted proteins | sample Maine_Asex4_meta_FD_187451 | JGI IMG/M metagenome (GOLD analysis project Ga0209831, IMG submission 187451) | Marine algal microbial communities from Maine, USA - Maine_Asex4_metaG (SPAdes) (version 2) | ecosystem: Host-associated > Algae > Red algae > Unclassified | place: Maine, USA | collected... | reverse complement strand
TCGAAACCTCGATCAACAATCGAACGTTCGATGTTCTTAATGGTGACCGGTGGTTCGTGAATTCCTAGCACACAAGATCCCTCGCAAGGAGCGGGGCAAACACGACCGGTGAATTCGGGAAAGTTGTTTGTGTGGTGAAGGCGATCAAGCGCTTCCTGCCACTTGCCTTGATAGACCAAGTGATTCCATTCGGGAATCAAGTTGTTGATAGGACATCCTGCCACTGACCGTCCGATCATCTCCCCGGTATGACAAAACGGAACACCGCAGTCCATACAGCGAGCGCCTTGCGTTTGCAAAGGCTCGTCGGTCAATTCAACCAGAAACTCTTTCCAGTCTCCGGTGCGTTCGATAGGATCGCGTTTTCCTTCATCAACGCGATCGAACTCCATAAATCCTGTTGGCTTACCCATAATAATATCTCAATTTCAATGTGGTTCGTTGCAGAGTGCAGTAGATTAGGCTTGTGCGGCGGCTTCCGCAGCACGCTGACGAAGAATCTCACGATACTTCACGGGAATGACCTTTTTAAATTTCGGGAACGTGTTGTTCCAATCCTCCAGGACTGATTTTGCGATCTTGCTGCCGGTGTAATTGGCGTGCTTGCTAATCATCTCTTTGAGTTCGGCGACATCTTCGACATTGCTCATGTCTTCGAGTTCAACCATCTCATGGTTAAGATTGGCGTTCAGTTCGTCATTGGGGTCGAGAATATAAGCGACACCACCAGACATTCCAGCGGCGAAGTTACGCCCGGTTTTCCCAAGAATAACGGCGCGGCCACCGGTCATGTATTCGCATCCGTGATCGCCTATTCCTTCGACGACGGCCCTGGCCCCAGAATTGCGAACGGCAAAACGTTCGGCCGCAACACCACTGAAGTAGGCTTCACCATCGGTAGCGCCATAAAGAGCCACGTTTCCGATCAAAATGTTTTCATCGGAATGGAACGTCGCCGTCTTAGGCGGGTAGATAATTAGTTTACCACCAGATAGACCCTTGCCACAATAATCGTTGGCATCGCCTTCGACACGAATCGTGACTCCGCCTGCCAGAAACGCACCAACGCTTTGACCGGCTGAACCTGTCAGACTGATGTCGATCGTGTCTTCAGGCAAACCATCTGCTCCGTGCTTCTTAGCGACGTGGTGGCTGAGAATCGTACCTGCAGCACGGTCGGTGTTGACGATTTTGGAAACGATCTTAACCTTTTCGCCATTTTCTAAAGCTGACCTCGCTTCTTTAAGGAACGTGCGGTCAAGGACTTCCTCCAAAGCGTGGTCTTGATCGATCGTACAATAGACTTCGGTGTCCTCGTAATAGCCAACCGCTGGCGCGAGAAGTTTCGAGAGGTCGATCCCCTGGGCCTTCCAATGTCCGACGGCCTTGTCGGTGTCCAGCACTTCGACTTTTCCCACCATTTCGTTGATGGATTTGAAACCAAGGCTGGCCATGATCTCACGTGCTTCTTCGGCGACCATGAACAGGTAGTTAACGACGTGTTCCGGTTTTCCATTGAACTTCTTGCGAAGCTCTTTATCTTGAGTTGCAATTCCGACTGGGCAAGTATTCAAATGACACTTCCGCATCATGATACAACCCAACGTGATTAACGGTGCGGTTGCGAAACCGTACTCTTCAGCTCCCAGCAACGTAGCAATGACAACGTCACGCCCCGTTTTCAGTTGTCCGTCGGTTTGCAAACGAACACGGCTGCGAAGATCGCTCATCACCAATGTTTGGTGGGTTTCAGCAATCCCCAATTCCCAAGGCATACCCGCATGTTTGATGCTCGTCAGCGGTGAAGCACCCGTTCCACCACCTGTGCCCGAGATCAGAATGTTATCTGCGTGGGCCTTCGCGACACCGGCGGCGATTGTGCCGACGCCGACTTCGGAAACCAGCTTTACGCTGATTCGCGCTGTTGGATTCGCATTCTTGAGATCATAGATCAGCTGAGCGAGATCTTCGATCGAATAGATGTCGTGATGCGGCGGTGGACTAATCAATGTCACACCGGGCGTCGACCGACGAGTCGCGGCGATAACCTCGTCGACTTTGTGTCCGGGAAGCTCTCCGCCTTCACCAGGCTTGGCCCCCTGAGCCATCTTGATCTGAATTTCGTCAGCGTTGGCCAAGTAATAGGCTGTTACACCGAAACGACCCGAAGCAACCTGCTTAATCGCAGACCGACGTGAATCTCCGTTAGGGCTGGGTGTGAATCGAGCGTAATCTTCGCCGCCCTCGCCCGTGTTGCTCTTTCCGCCAAGACGATTCATCGCCACAGCAAGCGTCTCATGCGCCTCAGCGGAAATAGATCCAAAGCTCATCGCTCCGGTGCAGAAACGTTTTACAATTTCCTTTGCAGGTTCGACTTCTTCGATTGGGATTGCCGTCGTTTTGTCAAAATCGAATTGAAGAAGGCCACGGAGGTGACACTCTTTCATTGCCTGTTCGTTGATCGCTTTGGCGAAGTCTTTGTAGGCGTTGACGTCACCAGCTCGCGCCGCGTGTTGAATTTTGGCGATATTCAAGGGTGTCCAAGCGTGCTTCTCGCCGCCTTGACGCCAGTGGACGGTGCCAGCGGTTTCAAGTTCAACGATCGGTAAGGCGTTTAACTTCTGCGAGAAGCCAAGCTTATGGCGTCGAATCGCCTCTTTGGCCAATACATCCCAACCAACCCCTTCTATACGGCTGGCAGTTCCTGGGAACGCATCATTTATGACGTCGCTGTTCAGCCCAACCGCTTCAAAGATGCGAGCACCTTTGTAACTGGCAAGCGTCGAGATTCCCATTTTGGCCAGCACCTTCAACATCCCTTTAAGAACGCCTTTGCGATAGGCAGCGATGCACTGATCGGCGGTAAGTTCTGATTCCGGATCGGTGGTGTGGTGTTCTATGATCGCTTCCAAGCCAAGATACGGATGGATCGCGTCGGCACCAAAACCAGTCAGCAAGCAGTGGTGATGAACTTCACGAGCCTCGCCAGATTCAACGACGATTCCGATCTGTGTACGTAATTGCTTTTCGACCAAGTGATGATGAACAGCGCTGGTGGCCAACAAAGCACTTAGCGGAACGCGGTCTTTGTTGATCCCTCTGTCAGAGAGGATAATCAACGCACAACCGTCAACGATGGCTTGTTCCGATTCGGTTCGGATGCGATTTACCGCATCATGAAAACCTTGTTCACCGGCGGAAGCTTCGAACGTGATATCGATAACGCGAGAAGTCCAGCCGCGATGGTCAAGATTGTGCAGAGCCGCCATTTCCTTAAAATCTAGGATCGGCGTGTGCAGCAGCAGGCGGTGGCATTGTTCTTCGGTTGTCTCCAGCAGGTTGCCCTCAGGACCGATGAAGCATTCCACCGACATCACGATCTCTTCGCGAATCGAATCAATCGGCGGATTAGTGACTTGTGCAAACAGTTGCTTGAAGTAATCGTACAGCAGACGAGGTTTGTCGCTGAGGCAGGCCAGCGCCATGTCGTCGCCCATCGAGCCGATCGGGTCCTTCTTGACCTTTACCAGCGGCAACAGCATGAAATCCATGGTTTCATTGGAGTAACCGAAGGCACGCATTTGGGCCAATCGTTTTTCTTCGTCTAGGAATTTTGCAGGTTCGTGCGATGGAAAGTCCTTGAATTCCAAACGTTGATTGGTCAACCACTGTTTGTAAGGACGACGGTTGGCGATCTCACTTTTGAGTTCGACATCGTCGATGATGCGATGGTTATCAAAATCAACCATGAACATCTTGCCGGGCTGCAAGCGTCCCTTGCTTTTGATATTCGCCGGATCAATGTCCAGAACACCGACTTCGCTGGCCATGATGACGCGATTGTCGTTGGTGACATAATAGCGACTTGGCCGCAGGCCGTTGCGGTCAAGAACAGCACCAATGACGTTGCCGTCGGTGAATGAAATTGACGCAGGACCATCCCATGGTTCCTGAAGGCAGGCGTGGTACTCGTAGAAGGCGCGTTTGTTCTCGGGCATGTTGGCGTGATTTCGCCAAGCCTCTGGAATGCACATCATGACGACCTCAGGAAGGTCGCGACCAGCCATCATCAACAGCTCAAGCGCGTTGTCGAATTCTCCAGAGTCACTGCACCCTTTGTCGATGACGGGCAGAACGCTCTCCATGTCTTCGCCGAAAGCGTCGCTGGACATTAAACCTTGACGCGCCGTGATCCAGTTACGGTTTCCACGCAGCGTATTGATCTCGCCGTTATGAGCCATCCAGCGCAGAGGTTGAGCGCGTGACCACGCGGGTAGTGTGTTGGTAGAAAACCGCGAGTGCACCATCGCGAGGTGGCTCTTAAAATTCTCATCGCGTAGATCAGAGTAGTACTCTGGAAGTTGTGCTGTTGAGAGCATGCCTTTGTATACCAAAATGCGGGACGAAAGCGTGCAGGCGTAAAACTCTTCGGTCGCGCCATCGTTCTTCTCGCGCACGATACGGGTGGCTACCTTGCGAATGACGTACAGGCGTCTTTCGAATTCGTCTTGGTCAATTCCATCGGCTGGTGCAATGAAAGCCTGTTGAATATCTGGTTCTGCTCGGAGCGCCGTTGCGCCGATTCCGGCGCGATCGGCGTCGGTAGGAACCGATCGCCAACCTACGAAACGTTGTCCGTACTTCGCCGTGGTCTCTTCTAGTGTTTTCTTGGCGAAAGTAGTGGTGGGTTCGTCCTCAGAAAAGAAAATGTTCCCGACGGCAAAAAATGAATCTCCAACGTCTAAATTGTTTTCCGAAGCGATTTGCTTCATAAACTCGACGGGCATCGCAACCAAAATCCCAGCGCCATCGCCGGTGTTTTGCTCACATCCGCAGGCACCTCGGTGTTCCATGCGTCCCAAAATCGAACACGCGTCAGCCACGATATCGCGCGTGGCGACTTTATCGATTTGAGCCACAAAGCCGACCCCGCAGCTGTCGTGCTCAAATTCTGGCGCATAAAGCGTGTTTGAATTGTCGAAATTCTGGTTAAATTTAGCCAAGTATCTCTCCCTTATTTAGCGTCTTCCAAGATCGGTGCAACGGCGTGGCGACGGCCATTTTTCAGCAGGTCGCCCGCGAGCACCTATTAAAATCTCTAACTGTCCTTTTATCAAACGGTTTATCAAGGCAATGGACCGCGGGGGCCCTTTAGGTCCGCCTTAAGGGTAGAGCCTAAGTAAACTTTTTGACGCAGCCGAAATTTATGCCGGTCAAGTCGCCTTTATTGGGTCCTCCGCGGGACAGGGTGTCGTAACCGTGCCTTCACTGTTTGTATTTGATAAACCGAATAAATGAGGCGGGAACAACGATTTGTGAACCATCAAATCACGGGTGTATTGTCGCAGGACGGAGACGATGGATTTTCGTTTCTTCTGCGAGACTCCGTTCGGAGGACGGGATTCGAGTGAGCGCAAATCAGTTTAAGCTTCCGTTTTGATTACGTTGGGAATGAAAAGAAGGCTGCTGTGAAATGAATCACAGCAGCCTATCGAGATCGGGGGGAAGAACTTTGGATACTTTGAGGTGTCTTCCGATGAAGTCTTAAAAGTTTCTCGTGAATTGAACATAGGTGAAGTCTGCATCGTTTCCGTTGATGATGCGATCGCCCGCCCAAAAGTGAGAGTATCCAAAGAGGATGTTTGAACGTGGAGTCAGTTTGTACGTCGCGATGAAGTCCAGTTCATTACCAAAATCTTTCGACGTTGTGCTTTGTGCTGGAGTTCCGCCAATCGAAGGGATAATATCACTAGCTTCGACTGCCTGGAAGTTGTAGTACCAGAACAGGAAGCTGAGCTTGTCCGTTGGATTCAATGCTAAACGGACGTTTGGCGAGCTAACGTTGCTTCGTGCAAGGGCGTCGATGAATCCAAGATACTTATGAGCGAGTGGGAACAATTGGTTATGTCGCTCGAAAGTGTCAGCAGTTGCGGCGTCGTTACCCGTTGCGATGTCGTAAAAGAACCACAACTGCGGTTTCCAACCCACGTTAGACAACTTACGTCCGAGGCCGAAAGTACCAGCATAGGCTTGGTGATCTTGGCCAAGTGCGTTTTGAGAACCGGATTGAGCAGATCCTTCAACCTCGTATAACCAATCCCCACGGCTACCGAACACTCGCGTGCCGAATGTGTCCAGGCTGAATGTTCCGCCTGGTCCAGCATCGTTGTTAAAACCCAAGTAGTACATTTCAAGGGTGTCTTTCTCCCAGCCGGTGTACGTCGCGTAAGCTCCGTAAAAGTCTAGATCTTCGTTAGGACGGTCGAACTCGTTGCGTACTGGGGGAACAAATTGGGTGTAGAAGGTATCAAGTTTCCAGTCGTTGAATTTGCTCATCGTGCGAACACCGCTGAAAGTACGGCGAGTGTTTGCCCAATCCAATGGCGAAACATATCGCTGAGCACCCAATAACAATTCTTGACGTCCAATGCGAACGGTAGTACTGTCAAAAAGTTTCACGTCTGCAAACAAGTTCAGAAAGTCGCCGTAGTTTCGGTCGATGCCGCGCGGAATATATTGATCGTCAGCGTTGATTGTGTCAGCGTAAATACCTTCGGCGTAGAAGCGTAAGCGATCAGTCGCTTTCCAGTCGGCGTAGAGACGAGTACGGAGAAGACCGAACTGGTTGTCAGTATCTTGGAAACGCGTGAAACCGGCTGTTTGTCCCATCCCTTGTTCGCTGTGGTAGCGAGTACGGACCTGCCCACCGATGTCCAATGTGCCGTTGCCCAGAGTCATGTTCTTCAAGCCGTCGCCCAGATAAGTCGGGCCGGTGTAGCCGTCTTTTAGATAGCTAAAGTCGTTCATGTAGAACAACACTTTGTGAGCACCCGCAGCCGGATTCTTCTTTGGTTTTGCTGCCGGAGTCGGAGCAGCAGCGGCGGTCATAGGTTGATAAGCGTTTGGCTGAGGCTCGAAGTAACTATAGTTTGAATTGTCAGTTACAACGTATTCACCGGCAGCCGGGGCTGGGGCTGATTCGTATCCCATGATACTGCCTTCAACGACAGAAGATCCCATATCTGAAATATTTGCTGGTGCAGATTGGGCGTTAGCACCAGATGCTGCAAACGTCGTTATTAGTGTTGCCAATGAGGTAGATAGAAGTTTGATTCGCATTTGAACCCTCCGTGAGATGCGATGTGTTTGACTCGATTTTAAAATATGTTTCAGATGGCTCACGCTGAGGAATCAAAACAGCATGAGCACTTGACCCGTAGAAGAATTCTCGGCGGGCGTGGTCAACAGTATTTTGATCGTCGACGATTAGAGCTTGTGGTCAAACAACGAAATTGGCCCCTACCAACGTTATAGGTTAAGCCAAACGAACTCGATAACTGGCTAAAGCGGAGTGAGATCCCCTTAACAATCGTTTATCCATGAGTAAAAAAAGATCGTGTTAAGGAATGCCCAACCAATATTAGGCTGAGTCAAGGTTGCCGAGACACTTTCGTGCAACTTAATATTGTGTTGGTGTAATGATCGGACCAATCGTTAAACTTGGAGATTATGTTGATGTCTCCAAGGGCCGTTTCAGATAACAGCGGCTCATTCAAAGCGAATTTTACTTAACAAAATTGCTAAAACAGGTATCATGCCCGCTTAACTTCACTTCTTATAGTTGTCGTGTGTGTCATGAAATGTCCATTTTGCCAAAACGATAACGATAAAGTTATCGATTCAAGAAGCGGCGAGGATGGATTTGCGATCCGCCGCCGTAGAGCGTGTCTGAATTGTGACAAACGCTTCACTACGTTTGAACGTGTGGCCGAAGTTGACATGCGCGTGGTTAAGAAGGACGGAGCGCGAGAGGCGTTCGACGTCGATAAGATTCGAAACGGCATTGAACGTGCCTGCTGGAAACGTCCAATTGCCGCCAGCCAAGTCGAACAGGCGATTTCGCATGTCGTGCAGAAGGTATACGCTACCGGTGAATCAGAAATTGACAGTCGCGAAATCGGCGAGTGCGTGATGGAGATTCTAAGTCGCATCGACGATGTGGCCTATATTCGCTTTGCCAGTGTCTATCGTCAGTTCAAAGATCTGAACGAGTTCTTTGAAGAGGTCCAACCAATTCTTGATCGTAAACCGGTGGCCGAACGTCCGAAGTAGGTCTGGTTCGGGGCGGGAATCGGACGAGGTTCCATCTTCCTTCAAGTTCGTATTTCACTCCGAGGCTGCGATTCTATAGTGAGGATTCGCAGGATCCATCAGCCGCCACGCGATAGCGTCCGGTCTTATGCGCTTGAATCCGGAGGCTATCGCGTGGCGGCTGGTGAACATTTAAAAAATTCGCAGCCTCTCCGTGAAATAGTGTGCCGAACAAAACGTAATTTCACGGAGTGAAATACGACTTAGCTTCGATCAAATTGATCGTTTGAGTACAAACTGAGCGATTTTAAAAAGCGCTTGAGCAGCTGTTCCCTCGCCCAACGAAGTTGCGAAGGTGACAGCGTTTTCGATGTGCCCGCGGGCAACCTGTCGAGCATGCTCAATCGAATTTGTTCTGTTAAGTACTTCGAGGACCTCCGGCAGTTTCGACGGGTCGAGTAACTTCTGCAGAAAATCCTTCTTCTGATCGCTATCCAATTGCTCAAGGCAGTGAATGATGGGCAACGTTGGTTTACGATTAATCAAGTCCGTTCCCAGCGTTTTGCCCACGGTGCCAGGGTCTCCAACGAGGTCAAGAACATCGTCGATAATTTGAAACGCCATTCCAAGATCACGACCGTATTGCTCGAACTGATCGATGACCAATTGATCGGGATCGGCTTGGCCTGCGGTTGCCAATAGCGCCCCAGCAGCACAGGAAACAGCACATAACTCGGCGGTTTTTTCTGAAATAATTTCGAAATACAACTCGGCTGACATTTCAAAACGACCGGCGTGGAAGTTTTGTTTCATTTCTCCCGCACAGACTTTGTTACTGGCGGCAGCCAACATTGCCAGTGCTTTGACGGAGTTTGATTGACTGCCGACATGGAAAGCATGCGTGAAAAGATAGTCTCCCAACAACACGCTGATTCGATTGTCCCACTTTGAGTTCGCGGTCGGTTCGTGTCGCCGAAGTTCCGCATCATCAATAACGTCATCGTGTACCAATGTTGCAGTGTGGATCATTTCAATCGCAGTCGCCATCGGATGTAGCGTTTCAGAAAGGTTATCTTCCCCTTGGTCTGCGTTATCTTTCTGTATCTGCGCCAAACCAGAAAGCAGCAACAATACGGGCCGCATTCTTTTTCCGCTTAGTAGCCAACTGTGTTCGAGCAACTCATCGACCCACGGCGTTTCAGAGCGAAGGTTCGCTTGAAGAATGTCCTCCACCCGAGCCATCGATGCGACGACGGGAGCATAAAGTTCTATTAGAGCGCTGGAGGATCGCGCGGCAGACGTGGTAGGCATCGGAGTCAAATTTTTCGCAGGGTTAGTATCTCGACTGGCAATCTGACTCACGGAATTCATCCTTAAGGTGGTGCCTAGTGATGTATGGCTCGGTAACTAAATGGGTGATTTGCCGCGACGGAAATCGCCGCTCTTGCCGCCCGATTTTTCTTCTAATTGAATTTTGTTGATCTGCATCGCGCGATCGACGCTCTTACACATGTCGTAGACGACTAATCCTGCCGCCGATACGGCTATTAAGGCTTCCATCTCAACGCCGGTGCGGTCAGTTGCTCTTACGGTAGAACTTACTTTGATCGTTGTGTCACTGAGAAATTCAAAATCTATTTCGGCAGCATCAATTCTCAAGGGATGACAAAGGGGGATAATGTCGGACGTGCGTTTGGTGGCCATGATGCCAGCGAGTCGTGCAACTTCGATCACATTCCCTTTGCTAACCTTGTTCTCTTTGATCTGTATCAACGTAGAAGGCAACATCACGACCTCGCAAGAAGCCTTTGCCCAGCGACTGGAAATCTTTTTCTCACTGACGTCGACCATGTGGACATGGCCCTGTTCGTTAAAATGAGTAAGCTTGCTCAAGCGGTCACCCTCTGGTTAAGGGACAACTTTTGTCCCGAAGTTTAACCCGAATTTAAATCAGTAAAGTAACTCATTCTCGCGTTCGATGTTAGGCGTGAACCCGTTTCATCCAGTCGGCAGCCGCAATTTTACGAATAAATTGTAAAAAACGATCGGAAGTTTCAGAGTGAGGAGTCATCCCCGAAAGGGATCTGTGCGCCCTCTTGCATAGCGCAATAAATTGGAACCGCCAACAGAGCTCCGAGTGTGGGAGCCAGTAGGTAGACCCAAAGGACGTTCAGATCCAATGACACAAGGGCCGGTCCAAGAGAACGTGCCGGGTTCATAGACGCACCTGAAATCGGACCGCCCATCATCGCTTCTAGGCCAACTACACCTCCGATCGCCAGGGCCGCAGTGATACCTTCCTCTTTGGCACCTTTGGATACGCACAGAATGACCCACATTAACATAAAGGTCAGAACAACTTCCATCAGAAACGTCTGAGAAATCGAACCCGACGGAATGGTCGCGCCCAAAGTTTTATCCTCTGGAAACATCGCCCTCAGGCAGAGGCTCGCCAGAATCGCGCCTGAAAATTGGGCGATGATATAAGGCGTAAGTTTGTTAACTGGAAATCTCTTTGCTACAGTGAAAGCCAAAGTGACAGCGGGGTTAATATGGGCTCCGGAAACACTGCCGATGGCGTAGATCATCGCCATCACCACCATTCCGAAGGTCAGTGCGATCCCAACATGAGAAACGGTACCCTCAGAAGCATTATTGACAACGATCGCTCCCGCACCTGCAAAAACCAAACAAAAGGTTCCCACGGTTTCGGCCAAGACCTGTTTTCTGAGGGTGGGTTCCATTAAAAAATTCGCAACGATTGAGTTGGCAGAATGTAGATAGAGATAGGATAACCGGTGCGCGAAAGTTCTGACGGAAAGATTGCGAAATCAATGCTTCAATCTAAAATTAAAGTCTTCTTTTTTGGTGAAAACAACTGGTTTACGATTGCGCACATTTTAAAGTTCGAGCTGATCCGTTACCAATCTCGCGAGATTGCCAACCACTCGAATCCGATGATCATTGAGGATTAGCGCACAAAAAAACCGCTGCGAGGGTCACTTGCAGCGGTCTGAGCGAAAGACGGCGAAGTCTCTTTGGTCAGATCATTTAGAGATTGACGGCGAAGTCTTGTTTAAATTCAGGGGTCATACTGAGTGGCTTAAACCAATTCTTTAAGTGAGCCGATCAAAGTGCGAAGTCGTTCTGCCAATAGGCTGGCATCAAACGGCTTCTTGAACGTTTCGTTGATTGCTGATCGGTCGAAGGAAATTGGATTTCCATCGTCCGGCAGCAGTGCGATTAGAATCGTTTCCGAAAAATCGGGATTCTTACGCAAGTTTTGACAGATCTGCATCGCTTCAACTTTTCCGATAGAAAAGTCAGTGATGATGCAGTCAGGGTGAAAGCTTTCCGCTTGGATTCCAGCTTCGAAACCACTAGCAGCAACTGCTACTTTAAATGATTTCTCTTGTGGAAGCTCTCTCTTTAAATTCTCAATCAATACCTGATCTTGAGCGACAATCAATATCTTTGCCATCGCTTCGTCTTCTAGATCCCCTAAAGGCATACCATGCTCTTTAAGGAACTTGATCAGGTATTCGCGTGGAATACGACGGTCTTGCGAGCCGGGGATTCGGTAACCTTTGAGGCGACCGGAATCGAACCACTTGCTGACCGTGCGTGGGGCCACTTTACAGATCTTGGCGACCTGTCCAGTTGTGAACACCTTCATCGCAGGCTCTCCATAAACACTTTGAATCGTCTTTCGCTACTTCGTCTAACCATCGGCTGCATCTTGCAGCGTCTCGCTATTAAAAGTAACCGTTCATCCCCATGCTCGCTAAGTGCTTGCATCTGGGTCGGGACGAACTAAATCGCTAATAGGTCAAAGACGTTTCCGTACGTCTCATCCCGTTACGACATCGACTGAATTTAAGTCGTCATTTCGTATCAAATCAAAAGCATCGTTGGAAAACGAATAATCGTTTCTTCCGACATTGATACAATCGTCAAACTCAAACGTCAGTGGCGGTGATATCGCCTAGGAGAGAACCAAAGATGAAAGCAACGTTCGTGGGTCTTAACGTACTTCCTTCGATCGAAAAGCACGCGCTCATCCTGATTGCGTGCTCTACATTGAATTCCCCCCCAATGTAAACTTGACGGTCAACGCTCTTTGACAAATTGAACTTTGGCCGAAGCCATGATTCAGAACATTGATCGTTTTGCTTACCTTATGTTTCGTTTATTTGGGGGGTAATTCTTTAGAACGTTTTGACAATCATTCCGTATGCGACTGGTAAATTGAAAAATCCGCTTGCAACAAGGGATACTCTTGGTACCGTTCCAACGCTATCACCGGCTTCAATGGTGGTTTAGGTAAACGATGACGGCAATTGCTCAGCCGAAGTGGAGGGAGATTTCCAGATGACGGTTCATTAAAAGCGCCAATTTCGTTCTGGTTGCCCGGGCTAACTGGGAAGGCAATAGTGAAGCGAACCCTTGGAGCCTGAACTAGTATTCCATGTCAACTTGGTTTTCGGGTAGAGAACTGTAGCTGGACTCGCCAGAGTCCAGGCTTTGTTGACAGGACCGAATTCTGGCGAATCAGGCTACCCGAAAACTGAGTTGGGGCAGACCACTAGGGAGGGCTGCGGCAAAACACGTCTGGTCCTGCTTCCCTACATTTGTCAATTCTTGGCCTGACGCGGCAGGTAGTTGCTCTAATTGTTCCTTCCATTCATCGTTGGTATCAGAAAAAATCACAGAATCTTTGATTCGTACAACCGCCAGAGCCTTGGGGAGGTGAGCGAAGTATCACCGTAGACTAACGCGGTACCCTCTACTGCTTCGATCAGATCCTTTTGGAAATCGAAATCAAAATGTTCTTTTACCATCGTCTCGAATTCGAGCATTTTATTCGCCGAGTTAGCATCAGAGACCGAGACTGAATTTTATCATTGAAAAGATGTTTGCCACGTCTAATTTTACTGCGCCGGCGAGTCCCGTTTTCCCGTCTCTAAGGGGATCTCTGAAATATCAGCCGTGTCGCGTGTTTCAGCTGCAAAGGCCGTCAGTATTCCTTTAAGGGGCGTGCTGTGACAAAATTTCTTAAGCGTAATCCGTTATTGATCTCTGAGTTGGAGGTCGCGAATTGGACCTTCAACGATTAACTCCAAAGCTCCTTCCTGAACCTGGCCGCGTTGAATGGCGGCTTTGCTAAACTGAAAACTAAAGCCGGCCACGCCGCCACTTTTACCTTCAGCAACATACGCGATTGACCTTGCAGGAATCTGATTCCCCCTGTTTTGAAAGTTGACGAAACCGGTTGTTAAAACGAAGTCAAGATCACCACCTTGTTTTAGAGCAGGAAGGGCCTCAAAGATATTCGTCCGAAAGATTCCGCCAATTTCGTTGTTCCGCAGATTTATCAGCCAGCACTGAAGATTTCCACTGAGATGGTCCAAGATATAAAGTCCCTCCATATCCTGATCTACCATGCCTGTCGCCATCGAAACGTTCTTGCCACGAGCGGCAGTTTCAGCCATCAATTTCATAGGTGACTGCGAGTCGGATTTCGTTGCGATCTGAGCGCCAAGCACAACACCGATCACCAGCAATGCGGTCATAAGGACGGTCGCCGATACTGCGGAAAGCAGTAGCCGTTTAGCGGTAATATTTACTTTCATGACTTCTCCGTGAGTAAGGTGCGGTGGGAAAACAATTTATTCCCTTAATCGTATCTTACCAAATCTGATGAATAAACTGGCCGCAGAGTTTTTTCATGGAGCGATTCATTTAAAAAAACGTGCTAAAGGTTCGTTAAACTAAAAAGTTCGGTTAGGAAACGTTAGCCGTTTGGGCGCTAGCCCCGGTTTTCTGTGCCGCAACCGTGGCTAACGCCAGAACGGCTAATCCTAATATTTAGCTTTGACGAACCACTAGAGGGTACCTCCACAATCGAAATAGTTGGGGTTTGAATTTATGAAGGCCTGTTAAGCATTTTTGAAACAAAAGCAGATTACGGACTTGTGATGAGACAATTTTGCGAACTGTCTTTGCTATGATTGAATTATCGTTTTATACAGTTTCAAAAGGCCATATGATGAAATTCAACCACTTTCATTTTCTTGTGTTTGCGTTTTTGCTAACAACCTTGACGTCGCCTGCGTGTTCGCAAAGCCAGAGTGATCAAAAAACTCCGAATCGTGAAGGTGCCAAACGACAACAGGCCGATCCTTCTTCGGAGTCAGTTATAAAGGCAATCATCATCGACGGGCAAAATAAGTATCACGGTGATTGGCCCAAGACGACTCAGATGATGAAGCAGTATCTTGAAGAGACCGGTCGTTTTACGGTCGACATCCAGCGTACGAAGTACTTGCTTGATGGAAAGCGGGCGAAAGAATTCCCGTTGGACGATGGGAAGGAATACGAGTTCTTAAAGATCGGGAAAACGGATCTTGATTTTGCTCCAAATTGGTCAAACTACGACGTGGTAATTCTCAATCAGGGGTTTGGCGCGGCCGAGTGGCCTGAGCAAACGAAAAAAGCCTTTGAGGAATATATGGCAGAGGGCGGCGGGCTGGTCGTCGTTCATGCCGCGGACAACTGTTTTCCGCAGTGGAAGGAGTTTAATCTGATGACCGGGCTGGGCGGATGGGGCGACCGTAGTGAAAAAGATGGTCCTTACGTCTACTACGATCAGGAAGAGAAATTAGTCCGCGATGACTCCGAGGGTTCTGGTGGAGGTCACGGGCCACAGCATAGCTACGAGATCGTTATCCGAGCCGAGCATCCAATCACGGCGGGTCTACCAACTTCGTGGATGCATGCCAAAGATGAACTTTACCAGCAGCTACGTGGGCCTGCGGAAAACATGACCGTGCTGGCAACTGCTTGGGCCGACAAGAAATTCAAAGGGACCAATCGGCACGAACCATTAATAATGACGGTCGACTATAAAAAAGGCCGCACCTTCCATTTGGCCCTTGGTCATGCGGAGTATTCCTTTGAGTGCGTGGGTTTTATCACGATCTTCAAACGAGGAAGCGAATGGGCAGCCACTGGCGACGTCACGATGAAAGAAGTGCCGGACGATTTTCCTGGCGTCGATAAACCATCCCAGCGGAAATTCCAGATGAGAGAAATGCCGCGAGCCAAATAGCGGACAGTGAGCGCAGAAGAAAACTCCTCCATTGCTGGAGGAGTTTTTGTCTGCGTTGAATGGATTTTTAATCCGTTCTCTTATGCACAACTATGGGCCAATTGAAAATCCATCCTACAGTTGCCATCCGCTGGCTTAAGCAGAAACCATTTTGTCTAAGCTCTTTTTCAAAATCGGACCGTTGTAGACCGCTGAATCCCCAAGTTCTTCTTCGATGCGAAGCAATTGGTTGTACTTGGCCATTCGGTCGCTGCGTGAGGCGGAACCTGTTTTGATCTGACCAGTGCAAAGACCAACCGCGAGATCCGCGATAAACGAATCTTCTGTTTCACCACTGCGATGGCTTGAGATGCTGGTGTATCCGTTGCGATGAGCCAACTGGATGGCTTGGATGGTTTCGGTCAGTGTACCGATCTGATTCACTTTGATCAGAATGCTGTTGGAGATGCCCTCGTCGATGCCGCGTTGCAGGCGAGTCGTATTGGTGACGAATAAATCGTCGCCGACCAACTGAACGCGATCGCCAACTTTATCGGTCAGCATTTTCCATGCTTCCCAATCGTCTTCGCTGCAGCCGTCTTCGATTGAGCAGATAGGATAGCGATCCACCCAGTCGGCCAAGAAGTCAACCATTCCGGCAGCGTCCAATTCTTTGCCGTCAATCTTGTAGACCTTCTTGTCAGCATCATAGAACTCAGTGGCGGCAACATCCAATGCGATACGAACCTGTTCGCCAGCCTTATAACCAGCATTGTCGATCGCCGTCATGATTAAGTCGAGCGCTTCGCCATTGCTACCAAGATCGGGAGCAAAACCACCTTCGTCACCAACTGCGGTGTTGAGACCTTTTTCTTGCAAGACCTTTTTAAGGTGATGGAAGATCTCGCAACCGCATCGCAATGCTTCGCTGAAAGTATCAAACCCTAGTGGCATCACCATGAACTCTTGTACGTCGACAGAGTTGTCGGCATGTTCGCCACCATTGACGATGTTCATCATCGGAGCCGGAAGCAATGTTGCTGAGGCACCGCCAAGGTACTTATAGAGAGGTGTGTTGTTGTATTCAGCGCCTGCTTTGGCAACAGCCAATGAAACGCCAAGTAACGCGTTGGCGCCAAGTTTGTCTTTGTTTTCGCTTCCGTCGAGGTCGATCATCGCTTGATCGACCAAGCCCTGTTCCGTTCCCGGCAATCCGAGCAATGCTTCAGCGATCGGGCCGTTGATGTTTTCGACAGCTTTGAGGACACCCTTGCCCATGTAAACCGATTTGTCACCGTCACGCATTTCCCAAGCTTCATGGATTCCGGTGCTTGCCCCGCTGGGCACGCCGGCCCGGCCGAACGATCCATCCGCCAAAGTCACGTCGACTTCTACGGTTGGATTTCCGCGGCTATCGAGAATTTGACGACCGACGACCGAGATAATGCTGTCCATGAATGATCCTGTTTTGTGTTCGAGAGTGAGTGATATGTTTGGGAGATGCACAGCGCGTGTCGAAAAACGACACAAACTAGCTTGTTAGGGACGTATTGTTATTGAATGCTTCCGGCTGTGGAAGGGGGATGTGTAGACAGATCGGCTATTTTGAGACTAACGAAAATGCCAATTTCACTCTACAATCTCTGCCTAAAACCCTCTCCATTTTCCCACGCGTGATGAGTCAAATTTGTTTACTGGATTAGTCGAAGAGAAAGGTGTTGTTAAGCAACTTAAACAGCTTGGCAATGCTTCTGATATTTCCATTGAAGGGCCCTTGGTCAGTTCCGACGTCAGTATCGGTGACAGTATCGCCATTAACGGATGCTGCCTCACAGTGGTTTCGATTGACGAGAAGACGTTGACATTTCAAGCAGGAAGCGAAACGCTTGCCCGGACGAACCTAGGTACGCTTACAAACGGTAGTTTCGTAAATCTTGAACGATCGCTGCAGGTCGGCCAGCGGATGGGAGGGCACTATGTCTCTGGGCACATTGACGCAGTGGCGACCGTTGCCGATCGCAGCAACGATGGAAAGTGGGCCAAATTTTGGTTCAAAATTCCTACGGCGTTGACGTCGCAAATGGCATCCAAAGGTTCGGTCACCGTTGACGGAATTAGTTTGACGTTGGTGGATGTCGAAGCCGATCGTTTCAGCGTCGAACTGATTCCGCATACGCTCGACGCGACAACGCTCGGTGATCGCCATGTTGGTGACGGCGTAAACATTGAAACCGATCTATTGGCCAAATATGTTCAACAACAGTTAAAATATAATCAAACGTAGGACAGATTTTGAATCTGTCCCTCATCAATAAAGGGATTAACAATCCATTTTACGTTTGCTCCACGTTGAAACTGGAACAAGAGAAGTATTCGATCATGACTACACCTAAAAAACCAAAACAAAACCGCCAAACGATCTCCTACCTTTCGCGAAGGTTTGAAGAGGTTGGGCTGAACCCTAACAAGCGGCATGGGCAGAACTTTCTGATCGATCTGAACCTAATCCAATTGCTGGCCCGCAGCGCGGAAGTCGGACCCAATGACGTCGTGCTTGAAATCGGTACTGGCATGGGATCGTTGACAGGAATGCTGGCCGAAGATGCCGCGGTCGTGGTCACAGTTGAGATTGATGAATACTTGTATCAAATGGCCAGCGAGGAATTGGAGGATTTCGATAACATCCTCATGTTGAAACAGGATGCCCTCAAGAATAAGAACAAGATGCACGACAACGTCACCAATGCTGTAAAGCAGCAATTGGCCGAAGGTAAAAATCGCGTTTTCAAACTTGCCGCGAATCTACCGTACAATGTTGCCACGCCTATCATTTCTAATTTCCTGCGTAGTGATGTCATTCCAGCAACCATGACGGTGACGATTCAAAAAGAGTTGGCCGATCGTTTGGTCGCAACGCCCGGATCGAAAGACTACGGTGGATTGAGCGTTTGGGTGCAGAGTCTTTGCGACGTGTCCATCGTAAGGATTATGTCGCCAAAGGTGTTTTGGCCGCGACCGAAAGTTGATTCTGCGATTATCCACATCGTCCATCGACCTGAACGAAGGGCGGCGCTTGGTGATATTGATTTCTTTTATGCTTTCGTTCGCGCCATGTTCTTCCATCGGCGAAAGTTCATGCGTTCGGTGGCCGTAAGTGCTTTCAAAGGACAGTTAACGAAACCTCAAGTCGACGAAGTGCTGCAGCAACTGGATATTGGTTCCGATGCGCGAACCGAGCAACTTAAAATGTCGGAGATGCAAACGCTGTGCGAAGCGTTCCGTCAGCAGGTCATCAAAGTCACCGGAGAAGCGAATCCAGTGATGGCCAATCAGGGCGGGTAAATCTACGCCGTGAACGTTTTCTTTCGCTGTTAAATTAGCGGTATCGGCGCAAGCCGTCCGGTTTGTCGCCCGCGTTTACGAAAGAACCGTGGCTTGCGTTAAAACGGCTAATAAGAATCGTTTCTCAAACGGAAATCTCTTCACGGCGTTGGAGGTTGAGCTTTATCTCCCGATCACGCGTCTGATTGCCTCTTCTGAGATCTGAGTCCGTTCAGCTTGAATCGTTTCTAGTTGAGGTAGGTGTTCCAAATACATCAGTCCCCTGTCGGTGATCTCGGTATCGTCCAGTCCAATCCCCTGCAATCGGGAAGCGTTACTGACATGCCGCAATTCATTATCGGTAATGTTACTGCCGCTGAGTTGAATCTGTTCGAGATTAGGTAATCCATCAATCAATTCGTACGATTGCTTCTGGTCCTTCGCTGGAGTGAACTTGATCGCCCAGATCATTTCGCCCGGAGCGCGTTTTAGAATTCGCGCGAGCAAAGGATGGGCGTCTTCGAGGTCAACGTTGGCTGCCCGAAACTCTTTGTCTAATTGAAACAACTTTCTCCGATCATCGAAGGCTATTCCTGGAACTGTTTCTACTCGGTGTTCGAAGAATTGGGCACGCGAAATTTCTACGACTGCTTGTTGCTGGCTCATTTCAAAGTACCGACTCGGCAGGCGGCAACGGTATTCGCGTACGTGTAGTTTCTCTCCCGGTTTGCCGATCAATCCAAAAAGGTCGATAAACGCTTTTGGCTCGTGTGGGAAAGGAACTCGCAGATCACCAATCGCTTCGCAAATCATGGGCCCATCGGCCTTGGTGATAACCGCATCAGGGAAGTTCGCCGAGTACAAAACATGGCAGAGACTATGCCTCACCATGCCGAAATAGAAGCCCATGGGCAATAGCAAAAGAAATGCCACCGCTAGTTTTCCCATTTTTGATTCCGGGAACGACACTAGTTCAGCGAGATCGTTAACCGACCATAACAACCATGCACCAACGATTGCTGTACAGAAGTTCCACGGCAGTACGCTGAAGTTCCAGTCGATCACAATCAGAAATATCGAGATCCCAATGTGCAAGAAGAAGCAAAACGGCGCGGCCAGTTTCGGCCGATACCAAGCGAACACTCCAAGTCCGACTTCTGCGGCGGCAGCGATGATGGCAAATGCCGCGTGGTAGTCCCACAGACGAACGTTTCCCCATTTAAATTGATCGCGCAACAACATGTAATAGGTTACTTCGCCGTACCAATCGGGCGAAAATACTTTATGAATTCCTGCCCAGATCCACATTGCAATTAGGAACCACACACTAAATTTCTTCGCGGATGGTAAAGCACAGGCTGCCATCAAAACGGCGACTGAAATCATTTGCGGCTGGCAACGCATTTGGTCAGTCGCCATTGCGAGAATGAGAATCAGCGAGTGAGCAGCGAATCCCAGATGTCTTGGACTGAGCAAAGTCAAACCAAGTGAAATCAGCAACAGCCACGCAAAATCGAATTGTGGAGGTGCGGCAAACCAAGGAAGATTGGGGATGGCCGCATCAAGACCACGTACTTGCCATACATCCCACGTGATTATGATCGTTGCTGCTTGGGCGAGAACCGTTAGCAGCAAAAACACATAGTTGACGCGGCCGATTTGTTTTGGACCAAACTTTAAAAGATACCGCCAATTGGTAAGATCGTCGGAGAAAGTTGTGGTGCTCTGCCCCATGAAGAGATTTTCGACTCACTGAGCGTTCTCTGCAACCGGACGATCGTTTTGATCTGATTCATGGTCGGATGCAATGAAAACTACTTAAAGTTCCAGTTTCCAAATCCGGGAAATACCGATCTCAATACAGTTTTCGCCAATGGCTTCATCGGAATTTCTTTCAACTTCGTCCTGAGTTCATAACGTTTTTTGGCAATCATGAGTTCTAACGAGTTGAAGTTGACCTGCCCGTTAATGACGGCTTCGTTGCCGTTGCAAAACTTGAATTTATAGGCGTCATCGCCGTAACCCAAGTCCAGTTTCTTTATTCCGCGACGGCAAGCTTCTTCGGCAACCTGAAGCATCATTTCGGTGCCAGGTGAATAACGGGAATAATGATGGTCGAAGATTGGGAACCAATAGTGAAGAATCTCGTCGGTCATCATGCCAAAATGAACGCAGATAAGTTCATCGCCTGCCCACATCGCTTGTAAGATACCTTGGAAATTTGGGTGTTTGACATTGTGAAGCTCACGCAGCAGATTCGCTGCCCATTCAACTGACAGAATGTCAAACGTTTTGCTTCGTTGGTATTTGGCTCGCTTAAGTGCAATCAATTGCTCAAGTACTTCGCTTTCAGAACAATCGAATTCAAACCGTATCGGCCCCACTTCCTTTTCGAGATTGCGAGTTTTTTGCCCCTGACGCTTTACAGTGGAGCTGTGCCGGCGAACCCATTTCCTATAAGCTTCCCATCCGTCGGAGAGATCCAAATGATGAGTCCGAAGTTCGCGAAATGAATAGGGTTGCAGTCGTTCAGCTTCGGGTGGCACAAGGGCGTGAAACGCGTAGGACTTTACCCCCACAGCCTTCATGATCTTCTTGAAATGAGCAACAGAATCCGCAGGCTTGCCCAGCAGGCCATGGTAGTCGTTCAATCGGCCACCGGCAGGAACAGCACGCCCTTTCGAATTCTCTTGAATCGGAAGGAAGCAAACAGGTTTCCTGTTCTCCACCACCATCGCGATACGGACGTCATCGCGTACCTTTGAAACAGCTTTGATAAAGTTAGGGTCGAAGTATGGACTCGAGAAGTGCTCGTGGCATTGTCGAAGCGATTGCCACTGCTGTACAAGTTCACCGCATAGTTGATCGGCAGACATTACATAAACTTCGCTCGCAATAGAATCTAACGACTGAGGAACCTTTAGGGGTCTATCAGAAATGATTGATTCTAAGGCATCGCGATGATGAACAGTTTGGCTAGAGTTGAGTGACATCTTTTTGCGTATTTATATCAGAGATGAAATTGTCTCTCTATTGTGAAAAGGGCGTGCAAATATGTACATACTCTAGTAGTCCCATTCGCAAGGAGAATGGAAGATTCTTGTCGACGGCAACAGGCAGAACTAGCTGGTTGAAACGGATTTGCCGAGTTAAACGGTTTTAGGGGAGGATGCCACCAGCGGTGCCGATATGGGGGCCGGTTCCGGCATGCCCTGAGAAAACAACCTACGCTACTGCATCAAAACTGCGGAGTTGGAGGGCCGTCGAACTCGCTATATCGCTCAGGGGCACGATTGGAGAATCGAGTGAAGTCTCGTTCCCAATTCAGCTCAACATCACCAGTGGGACCATTTCGCTGCTTCTCAATAATGATGACGGCGTCGTTCTGAGTTTCAGCTTCTTCGGGCGTCCCCTTTTTGTAGTAGCTCTCACGGTGCACAAACATTACCACGTCAGCATCTTGCTCGATGGCTCCCGATTCACGAAGGTGGCTGAGCTTAGGCCGATGGTCGCCGGAGCTTTCGGTCTGACGATTCAACTGTGACAGGCAAAGAATGGGAACCTTCAATTCACGCGCGAGCCCCTTAAGACGCCGTGCCATTTTCGCGACTTGTTCTTGGCGGGGGTCGGTAGCCATGTCCGGCTGGATCAGCTGAAGATAGTCAATGACGATCAAGCCTAAACTGCCCTCGCGACGTAAAATTCGCCGTGCTGCTCCAGCAACTTCTGAAACGTTGCGTGTCGGCGAATCGTCAATGAACAAGGGGCATGTGCTGATGTCGTTGGCCGTTTGGATTAAGCGTTTCTGGTCTTCTTTGGCCAGTGTGCCGTTGCGCAGGCGGTGTCCGTTGACCTTTGCGCAAGAACACAACATCCGTTCGATCAGTTCGATCGCGGCCATTTCGAGACTGATGAACAATACCGGTTTGCGTGACTTAATGACAATGTTTTCCGCAATGTTCATCGCGAAGGCCGTTTTGCCCATCGAAGGCCGTGCGGCCAAAATCACAAGTTCCGATGCATGGAGGCCACCGGACATTTTATCAAGATCTGTGAATCCCGTTTCAACGGTACCTTCCTGAGCCGTTCCACTAAGTCGTGCGTCCAGTCGGTCCATCGCGTGTTCGAGCACTTCGTCCATGCGAGAAAGGTTACTGCTTTGGCGAGTCTCACGAATCGCGAAAATATTCTGTTCGGCTTGATTGAGCAAACCGTCGGGGTCGATGTCTGGACGATAGGCATCGTTGAGCAATTCGGAACAGGTGGTAATGAGATGCCGCGCGGTCGATTTACTTCGCACGATATTCGCGTAGTAAACGACGTGAGCGGCATTGGGGACGCTGGTGAAAATTTCGGCGAGCGCTCCTTTGCCCCCAACCAACTCTAGGTCGTCGTTGGCCTCTAGTCGGTCAAGAATCAACACCATGTCGATTTTTTTGCCAGCACCGTGTATATCCATCATGTGCTGGAAAAGTTTCGCGTGAGCTTCGTCATAAAAGTCAGCGGCCCTCACGATATTCACGATGTCGTCGCAAGCGTCAGGCATAAGCATGATGCTCCCAAGCACGCCTTTTTCGGCCGCCAAGTTGAACGGTGCCTCGCGATCGAGCAACGATTCGTCACGCGATTTAGCGCGTCGGCTCAAACGTTTCCTGTTTTTGCGAACAACGCTTTGTTCGATGTCATATTCATCCATGTTGTCACTCCTTTGAACTTGGTCACTCTGCCGTGGGCAGTACACAATCTTACCTAGCCCCAGATGAGGCGGCAGTGATTAGCCGATGGCGAAAGCCATGGGTTTAGGAATCATTTGATTTACAAAGCCTTGGCAGGGGCGCTAGCGATTAGACTCTGGACGGGGCGTCAAAACACGCTTTCGCCCCTGCTAGGCAACGCCGTGAAGAATATCTTTCCCTTTATTTATTGGCCGTTTTGACGCTAACCACGGTTTTCTTGCACAACGAAACGCGGCTAGGGCCAAAGCGGCTAATAACGTGCGTTCTTTAAACAAAAACCTCTTCACGTTGCCTGCCGGGCTTACAGTTTTGCGTCGCAAATTCCCACTCACGCCATGGGCTAATTGGTGCCGCCACCACTGTGGCTCAAAACCTGAAGTAATTTCCACTAGGTACTAGTTTCCTATAGCCGAGGCGGCGAATCGGCGGCTAGCGCCTTGCCGCTCACAGTTCACAAACACTGCTTCACCAGATAAATGATAACGAGCGAATGAAACGGTGAAAGGGTCTAAGTTGATTCTTGCTTTTTCATTGATGCGAACACAGTGATCGCTTATGAGAAGGGGGCATTCTCGATCTGGAAAAGCTGTTGATGAACGGGGACAACCCTCCGCACTTGGCTGAAACGCATTGGCAATAAAAAAGCTGACCTTCTTACAAAGGTCAGCTTGATTTTCAATACGCAAGATCAACGAACTTAAGTTGCGTTTGGATCCACTGTTGGAACAACCCAGACCTTCAATTCTGGCTCGATATCTTGGTGTAGGTGGACTTTAACAGTGTAGAGTCCAAGTTCCTTCAAGACGCCTTCCAAGCGAATTTGGTCTGCGGTCAGTGTAATGTCGTTTTGCTTCATAGCGTCGACAATTTCAGACGCCGCGACGCTACCGTAAAGATGGCCTTCTTCGTTGGCGTTGGCCTCGATCGTAATACTTTGCTTGCCGATCTTTTTGCCCAATTCCTTAAGATCCTTCAGGCGAGATTGCTCGATCGCTTGAAGCTTCGAGCGGTGCTTGTCGACCATGCGTTTGTGATGGTCGCTGGCCACAGTTGCCAGTCCCTGCGGCAGCAAATAATTGTTTGCGTAGCCGTTTTTGACTTCTACAACTTCGCCTTGCTTCCCCAAGTGATCAACCGATTGAATCAATAGGAGTTCGATGCCGCCATTCTCGCCACGGGGAAGCCGTGTGAGATTTGAACGGTTCTTTTTGGTCTTCTTCATCTTTGTACTTGGCATCGGTAATTCTCTCTGCGTTTGATCAGTTATTTAATTACTCACCTGATTTGCATTTCAGGTGTATGATCGGTAGTTGAATTGTTAAAAAGGTACTTCATCAGCAGGCGGGGGACCTTGAGCAGGTGCCTCTTGTTGGGCATCACTTGGCTTCTGGCA
>Ga0209831_1001183_pt1 | contig 24643 bp, 26 predicted proteins | sample Maine_Asex4_meta_FD_187451 | JGI IMG/M metagenome (GOLD analysis project Ga0209831, IMG submission 187451) | Marine algal microbial communities from Maine, USA - Maine_Asex4_metaG (SPAdes) (version 2) | ecosystem: Host-associated > Algae > Red algae > Unclassified | place: Maine, USA | collected... | reverse complement strand
TTTCGATATCGGTCATATTCCATAATGGGGAGAGTTTGAATTTTGTTGTTATTTTCATTTTCTCCCTACTTGCCCTTCATTCTCTTTTTATTTTCTGTTTTAGCCTTTCCGTTAGTCTAAACTACAGTTAATAAGTTAATGGAAGAATTAAGTACGATCGCTCTAGTTGAGTTTGATGCCGAAACTAGATTTCGGGCGATGGTTGCTCAAGGCAATATTGAGAAGGGTATTGCAGCTTTAGACAAACTCGATGCTTACTTCTCTTAAGATGAAAGCAAATTGTAACAATAGTAAATTCGATCTTTATATAGCCTTATACCTGCTTGTATAAAATATTTGCTTCTGATGGTTCGAGACAAAAAACCTCTTGATGGTTTGGCAAACGAGCGGTGGTTAACTGTTTTCTCATTTTGCTTACATTCAAGAGGTTTAGTTTTTTGCTTTATACTTCGCGATCGAAGCCAAACTTATCTTTAATATTAGAATTAAAATACTGCCCCACAGAGCTTGTTTCTTTTAACTCTTTATAGATCTTTTCGGGTACTTCAGAATATTTATATACGCCACCGTTGCCAAATGTCACCCGCAGAGTTTGCTTGTCTGCATCGTAGTCAAAGTCTTTAATTGCGGTACTTTGATTTTTGAGTAAAGGAAAGGCAATTACGTCGCGGATACTAGGTGAATCGGTCAGTAACATTACTAGGCGATCGATTCCAATACCCAAACCGCCAGTAGGAGGCATACCGTATTCTAAGGCTGCAAGAAAGTCTTCATCTATATCGTTTGCTTCGAGATCCCCTGCTGCTTTTTTCGCTGCTTGAGCTTCGAGTCGGTGACGTTGATCCAAAGGATCGGTTAACTCCGAGAAGCTATTAGCGGTTTCTCTACCCACCATAAATAGTTCAAAGCGTTCGACTAATCCTGGTTTATCGCGATGGGGTTTAGCCAGAGGCGAGATTTCGACGGGGTAATCAACGACAAAAGTTGGCTGAATTAGAGTCGTTTCGACTTTCTGTTCAAAAGCTTCATTAAGTAGCTTCCCAATAGTTCGACAGTCGGCAGGTACTTCGATTCCCGCATCTTTGGCTGCGCTTTTAGCGGAATCAAAATCTGTAAATTGAGCAAAGTCTACTCCTGTAGCATCCTGCACAACCTCGTGCATGGTCACTCTACGCCAGGGAGGAGTTAAATCGATCGCTTCTCCCTGATAATCAACTTTAGTCGTACCAAGTACTTCTTGTGCCACGTCGCTAATCATGGTTTCCGTTAGCGCCATCATGTCATGATAGTCGGCATAGGCTTGATACACCTCAATCGAAGTAAATTCAGGATTGTGGCGGGTAGACACTCCTTCATTACGAAAAATGCGACCCATTTCAAACACTCGCTCAAAGCCACCAACAATAAGCCTTTTAAGGTGTAATTCAGTGGCGATGCGGAGATATAAATCCATCTCCAAGGTGTTGTGATAGGTAATAAACGGACGCGCTTCTGCGCCCCCCGCTTCGCTTTGCAAGACAGGAGTTTCGATTTCTAGAAAGTCTCTGGTTTCTAAATAGCGACGAATAGCTGCGGTAATTTTGGCGCGGATACGGAAAGTCTGTCTTACCTGGGGGTTAACAATCAAATCTACATAACGCTGGCGATAGCGTTTTTCAGTGTCGGTCAAGCCATGCCACTTGTCGGGTAAAGGCAATAGAGATTTAGTCAGAATTTTAAATTCGCTGACGTATACAGAAAGTTCGCCTTTTTCCGTCCGTTTGACCGTCCCTTTCACCCCCAAGATATCTCCCGTATCGGAAAGCTTTTTGAGATGATTAAATGCTCCTACCAAGTCTTCTGACATGGTGTTATTAATTCTTTTCTTCTCTAGATAAAGCTGAATTTTGCCTGTTTCATCCTGAATTTCAAAGAAGGCTAGCTTGCCAAACACACGACGAGCCATAATTCTACCTGCGATCGCCACTTCGTCTGGGATTTCTTCTCCCGCAGGCAAATCGACATATTTCTCCTGTAACTCCGCAGCGTGATGAGTAGATTCCCATTTATAAGCATAGGGGTTCAAGCCCAACTCCTTTATCTGGGCTACCTTTTCGATTCTAGTAGCGCGAATCTCGTCTAAGTTAGAACCGCCTTGAGACTTGTTCTGAGAATTATCTTCACTATTCATTATCAACGCTGTATTTTTGTTAGTAGTCGTTATTGCTATTTGGCTGCACAAGCTGTTGTCTCACCAATAATTAATGTACCAAACTTCTGTTTTGCTTGACTTTTATCTAGTAACGATAAAACGGAATTTATTGACTGGCGATCTTCAAATCCCTTTTGGCTTATCACTCGCAAAATTTGAGGCAGACGCAATCCTAAATACTAATACAGACAAAATGTCAAATAGTATTTACAGCTTTTAATGTAGGGAAAATACGAGCTTTTTGTTTTGAAAAAGAATCGCCCTAATTAATTAAAATTGAAGTTAGAACCTCAATATTTCAGGTGTCAAATAAAATGTTGCAATTTATCTTAACTTGGCTAGCAACTGCGATTTCTTTAATAGTTACAGCCTTTATCGTTCCAGGATTTGCTGTAGTTAGCTTTTCCTCTGCTGTAGTGGGTGCTGCGGTATTAGGTCTAGTCAATGCCGTAGTCAAACCGATCTTGGTCTTGTTTACTTTACCCTTAACAATTTTGACTTTGGGACTGTTCCTTTTGGTCATAAATGCGATCGCTTTGGGCTTGGTGAGCTATCTTACTCCTGGCTTGATTATCTCAGGATTTTTTCCAGCCGTATTTGGCTCGATTGTTCTGACTATAGTTTCGGGGTTGGTTAATCAGCTTTTCCCCAGCACAGATACAACAGATTCATACTAAATTTTCAGACGCGCACGAAAAAAGGGTTGATAAAACTCAATAGCTATATCAACCCCAGGCTTGGGAACGCGCTTTAACTTAAAATATAATTCTTGCGATTATTGAAGAACCAGTTTAACGTTGGCATTCTGTAAACCACGTTGCTTAACATCCGCCAAAGTTTTGTTGACGGCATACTTTTGGTTGATTGAGTTGATTAACTCAGTCTGGTTGTGCTTTTTAGCAACACCCCAAAGGTCAGCGATTAGGTCGAAAGTACCATCGCTATTTTCAGACCAGCCAAGATCGTATTCGCCTTCTAAGGTGGCAACGATATCAGCACGGAGTCTTTGACCGTTGTAGCCACGAACATCAGCGTTAGTTTGTACGTTGACACCAAGATCGCGAAGTGAATTTACGAGAATTGCAGAATCGCTGATTTTGGTGCGTAGAGTGCTAAAGTGAGACATTTGATTTACTCCAGTAGAAGAGATGTAAACAACAACTTTAAAATTAATAACCGCCATCTAGTGACAAATTATTTTACTGAAACTGCTAGCATTTGCTAGCCTCTACTTCTGCAAATCCATAAGGATCCCAGAAGAAAGCCTGTTAGAACTCCATTCGCTGATATTCAGCAACGGAGGATGATGCAGGTCTGGCTCTTTGCCTTGCCCAGTCCCGAAGGGCTGTGACCTGTTCGATCATTGTCCGAGACAGAGGTAGAGTAGCTTTAATTGCAGCAATTATATCTAGCTGCGTAAACTCTCTGTCTTGAGCAAATGCATCATACATTGCAGCGATGATTGCCTGCTCAATTTCTGCCCCAGAAAAACCGTCGGAAACTTTGGTCAACTGTTCTAAATCGAAGCGAGTAATGTCAGAACGTCTTTTGCCCAAATGAATCCTAAAAATATCTTGTCTCTCAGCAGAACTAGGTAAGTCCACAAAGAATATTTCGTCAAATCTACCTTTACGTAGAAACTCTCCAGGTAGCCTTTCGACTCTGTTGGCCGTTGCCATAACAAATACAGGGGACTTCTTCTCCTGCATCCAGGTTAAGAATGAGCCGAATATTCGACCAGATGTTCCACCATCAGAATCACCCGAACCGCCTCCTCCAGCAAATGCCTTGTCTAATTCATCGATAAACAGAATTACGGGGGAGATAGATTCAGCAGTTTTTAAAGCGCTGCGTAAGTTAGCTTCCGAACGCCCTACCGTAGAGCCATCATAAACTCGACCCATATCTAGACGAAGTAAGGGCAAACCCCAGAGACGCGAAGTTGTTTTAGCGATTAAAGATTTACCGCATCCTGGTACGCCTAGAATCAGCATTCCTTTTGGTTGAGGCAAACCATATTCTCTCGCTCTTTCAGTAAAGGCGTTAGAGCGCTGGGTTAGCCAGCCTTTCAACTCTTCTAAACCACCAACTGAGTCTAAAGTTTCGTCTTCTTCAATATACTCTAGGATTCCATTGCGACGAATCAACTGTTTCTTTTCAGAGAGGACAATTTCTACCTCGCTTTCTGTTAACTGACCAGCCTTAACCTGAGCCTTACGATATACCTTTTCTGCTTCGTCTTTAGTCAGACCTAATGCAGCCTTGAGCAGTTTTTCTCTTGTCTCTGTGCTGACACGACTAGCTCTACTCTTAGCAAGCCTGTCGTCGAGTACCTGATTGAGTTCCGCTAGATTGGGCAGAGGATAGTCTAGAACTACCACCTCTTTCTCTAACTCAATTGGCAGGGTCTGGAGGGGAGACATCAAAACAATTACTTTATTAGTTCCCTTGAAAGAGGCGATCGCATCTCTCAACCATCTAGTTATAACAGGTCCATCAATAAAAGGATGCAGGTCTTTGAAGATAAATATTCCATCTTCTTTTTGGCGAATAGTCCACTCGATCGCAGCTTCTGGAGATACTGTATTGTGCTGAGTTCCCTGACGGGATTGACCATATTCCACCATCCCTCTCGTAACCGTCCAAACAAATACTTGCTTGCGCTCGGTATTCTCTCTGGCGATCTTAGAGATTGCTAACTCCGCTCGCTCTTCTTCTGGCGTGATCAGATAAATTAACGGATATTGAGCCTGGACTAGAATATTTAGCTCTTCTTTCATGATATCGACCCCACTAGACCCTCTGCTCGTTAACGTTTAACCTGCTGACGTAACTAATACTTCCTCGTTGGGCTTCTCAGACCCTTCTGTCTGATTGGCAACTCCTAGAGCAATCTCATCTTCTATGATGCTAGGACCGCTGCTGAGAGAAACCATCTCCCCATCTCTAATCGTCACTGGTGACTCGCAATCTGGGCAAAGATGTATCTGATGCGTTTCGCCATGCACTAATGATTGAATCTCATCTACCCGTTCGGGAAACTGCATGTAAAAGGCGATCGCTTTTTCCACTAAGGCAGACATTGATTCGACATCTACTGCAGCCTTAATCTTTAATCTTCGATGCAACTCTGGAGGTATATATAAAGTTATTTTTTGCTTACTTTGCATATCACTTAAGTTTAATAATTACCCGGGTATGTAAATCAATTTACCTAGTTCATTTTTGTCTGTCAAGACAGTATGCTGTTTTGACGTCATTATCGTAATATTTGTTTACAAAAGTACTGATAACAATAAATAAGCAGTGAGATCTAGATGGAATTTTGGTAATTGATGCATTGACGCTGATTTACTTGCAGCTAGACAGCTTGCTCAACTGCAAAACAATATCATCAATCCCTTTGACAACATTAGTACTGGATTGGTTGATTGGCTGGTTCGTAATAATACTAAAAACCAAAGTGCCGTGTTCGGGATGATCCAAATAGCCAGACAAAGCCTTTACCCCGCGTAAAGTGCCAGTTTTAGCCCTAACCGTTCCTTGAGCAGCGGTTTGCTGTAGGCGGTTCTTTAGCGTACCACTGATGCCCGCTACGGGAAGAGAAGCCAGAAAGATATCGTGTCCGCGCCCATGATACATGGCTCTTAAGGTAGAAACCAAGGTTCGCGGTGTGGCGAGATTATTACGGGATAAGCCAGAACCATCTCTAAGGCGATAGCCATTCGTATCTACTCCCAAACCTGTTAGAGCTTGCTGAACCGATTGAGAACCACCCAAATAGCTCAACAGAACATTGGCATAAGCATTATCACTGCGAAGATTGGTAACTTTGATCCAGTCACCGATTGATGTGGAGCGAATTAGACCGTCTGGATTGAGCTTTTGCAGCGCTGCGGCAGTGACGAGCAGTTTCATATTCGAAGCAGGAACCATATAAGAGTCTGGATTGAGACTATATATATTAGTTCCCCCCAAAGACTGAACCAAAATTGCCCACTTGCCTTGATTTAACTCTGGACGATTAACAATATCGCCAATTTCCTGAGAAATTTGACTCGAACAAGTGTCTGGATAGTTTTCATGAGAAGGTGGGGGAATTTCAATCGAATCCAAACCAGTTTGAAAACCGATTGCGGTATCGGCATTAACGCGGAAAACAGGCGTAGCAACAGTCAAGGCAATACAGGCAGCAGCGAATGAAACGGAGCGAGAAAGATAGCTCATTAATTTCGTCAATTTGATGGTGAGAAGTGTTTTTTTGCTGCGCGGAAAAACGCATGTAATTTTGAGCAGACAGGGAGACTAAGCGTTACATAACTGCGTTTCGAAAAAACACGCTAAAAGAATAGTCACGATCGCTGTTTTGCCTCGAAGTTTCGAACATTTGCAACAGTTTTATCAATCCTTTTGGTTAAAATCCCTAACAGCTTATTAGCTTGCCTTTAACAGATTGCGAGATTAAATCGTGTGCTAAACATAGCAAAGAGAATAGCGTCTCGATCTATTTTTTGTTCTTAGACTCGCGTTTTAACTCTTGGACTGCAAGATTGATGCAATTCAAATGTGCAAGCTATATAGTGCGATCGATCTACGTATATTCAACTACTAAATCCGAAATATCGTCTCAAACAGGCAATTCTTTTTGATGTTTAGGAATTAAGGGTAATAAATAATAAACTTTTGCTTTTAATCTTGGTTTTAATCGATCGAGATCGGCTTCGTCAAGTAACAAGTTGTCAACAAATATTATTCCCGTACAGATCGATAAAAATCAATGTGGTCAAACGAAACATATGTTTACTTTAAAAAGATTTTTTTAGGGGTATCTGGCATGATTAGCTGCGTTTTATGATTCATCTATAACAAATATTATTCTATGCTTTACTTGTTAATCTGAGAATAATAATTAGCCCAAATTTTATTGGCGGTAATTTCGCTATGTCAAATTTATTCGGCAACAGATGTTAGTCTGCTTTGTCGAGATAGCGATTGGCTTTACAAGTTTTATTAAGAACTAATGAATTTAATATAAAGATAAGACAAAGAAGCCTCAATCATTGGTATTTGAGTTTGATGTTTTTATTGTTGCTGATAGAATTTATCTCTAGGCATTCCTCTATAGCTCATTATTAAATTCGCTTTTTAGAAGCTTTTGTTATTTAGAAGTAAGAATAAACCTAGCTATGTTTAAATTTGGTATCTACATTCGCTCAAAGGTTAATTGCGCTTGCAGATAAATTGTATCTGCTATGTAGACAAGTATCACTTAAATAGTAGTTGCAAGCGCCAATAAATGTTACAACTTAGTCTTTTTTGTATCCGTTTATAAAGAATAACGTAACTAAATATTATTTTTTATTTTTGCCTTTCAAACATTTTATTTTAAATTTGTAACTTAATTTTCTCATGCAGCTAAAAAGAATTAAGAATATACCTCACAGGCTTAGAAGAGAGCTATATAGAATACCTGCATTGAATGCGCTCAAAGAACAAGCCTACCAAAAATCTCTCGACCTTCATGCTCCATTCCTACCCTCAATGAATCCGCAAGAGCAGTCTGTTGTGGAGCGGTTACAGCATGAGGGAACTTGTATGATTTCTTTAAACCAGCTAGAGTTATCCACTACCGAACAAATGATGGTAGCGGCTTATCGTTTAGCAGACAAGTTAAATCATCCTGTCGATTTAGATGAGGGCGAAGTGGGATCGGCAGAAGAAGATCTGCGAGAATGCCCAGAGATTTTGCTGTGGGCTTTAGAACCGAGGCTGCTTAATATAGTTGAAAATTATATCGGCTTGCCAATTCTGTATCAAGGTTTTGCCGTCAGACGTAGTATTGCTGATGGAGAATATTCAGGCGTACGCCGATGGCATATAGATTGGGAAGATCGGCGCATTATTAAAATCATCATTTATCTAAACGATGTGGAAGCGGGAGGAGGTCCCTATCAATACATTAGAAGAAACCTAACTGAAAGAGCGATTGAGGATTTAAATTATTATAATTTGGGTCATTTATCCGATCCAGAAATGAGTCAGGCAGTATCTTCGCAAGATTGGAGTGCATGTCTGGGAAAAGAAGGCAGCGTTGTGATTACAGATACCAGCAACGTCTTCCATCGCGCTCAACCACCGACCCTAAAGGATCGTTTTTCGATTACTTTTTGCTACACCTCAGCTAATCCTTTAGTTATCTGGCAAGGGCGAAAAATTTCACATGCGGAATGGGAAAAAGTCGATCGCCAGCTAGATCGAAGACAGGTAAACTGCCTGACTAAAAGAAAGTTTGATTAAATTATTTTATAAGCTAAGAAAGCTTTGAGCTTTGTCTACGACATTTGCCAGAGAGCCTGATTGAAAAGGAGAAACTAGGTTAGCCGAATTAGTCAAGCTTTGGAAAGGAGCTTTGCCCCCTCTTTTGCATAGAGCAATATATTCATCTAGCGTCGCGTCAAAATCTGCTTCGGCTTTGACCCAGAACTGCATTGCACAGCATAAAGCCAGAGTGTAGTCTATATAATAAAAAGGAGAACAGTAAATGTGCTGTTTCTCTTGCCACAAACCGCCTTGGGCTGGATATGCTAGATCTTCGTACTCTCGCCAGGGAAGATATCGGGCTTCCATTTGCTGCCACATTTCGTTTCTTTCTTGAGGAGTAGCTTCGGGGTTGGCATAAACTAGATGTTGAAAATGATCGACGGCACAGCCATAGGGTAGAAACAAGATAGACTGGGCTAGATGAATTTGGCGAAAGCGATCGGCATCTTTTCCAAAAAACTTATCCATTTGCGACCAGGTAAGAAATTCCAAACTCATCGAATGAATTTCACAAGATTCTAAGGTCGGCCAAAGATAGTCGATGAGGGGCAGGTCGCGACTTTGCCAAGCTTGGAAAGCATGACCCATTTCGTGAGTAAATACTTCTACATCACCCTTCGTCTGATTGAAATTAGCAAAAATATAGGGTACTCCTACAGTAGGAAAGCTAGTACAGAAACCGCCTCCCGCTTTACCCGATCGCGTTTTTAGATCCATGAAATTCCCCTCAACCATCATGGCGAAGAAACTAGCTAATTCTGGATGCATCGCGTCAAACATCTTTTGTGCCTGTTGTACCATCCAATCGCGATCGCCTTGGGGTTTGGGATTGCCCTGAAGATCGAACACCGCTTCATCCCAGAAACAAACTCGATCTAAATTAAGCTTCTCGCCCTTTTGCTCGATAATTTTCTGCGCTAGGGGTACAACTTTGGCGACCACTTCATCACGGTAGCTAGCCACATCCGCTTCGTTGTAGTCGATACGCTGCATTCGCTTGTACCCTAGACCCGTGTAGTTTTCATAGCCAAGCTTCTGCGCCATTTGGTGACGCAATTTAACTAACTTGTCGTAGATTTCATCTAGCTGATTCTGGTTTTGGCTAAAGAAATTCCAGCGGGTCTTTTCTGCTTCGTATCGTGTTTGGCGATCGCTGTCTTGGGTATACTTGCGAATACCAGAAAGATTAAGAGTCTCTCCGCGAAACTCAATTTTTGCCGAGGCTAATAGCTGCACATATTGATTAACTAGCTGTGATTCTGCAACTAGATCCTCTTCGATAGCAGGTTCAAAAGTAGTCACGTCTGCCGACCAGAGACTAAAAGCCTGTTGACCTAAAATTGATTCTAATTCTGGTCGCTCTTTACTGTCCAACAGCCGTTGTTTCATTGCTACTTCTAAAGCTGTTAGCTTTGGCTGTAGGCGATCTCTATATGCCTGTGCCTGTTTATAATCTTCGTTAGTAGTGTCCTGACTAAAGTTTAGAGATGTCATGGCAGACCAGGTATCTAGGCGACGGCGCAGATCTTCCCACTGTTGCAAAGCTTGTTTTCTTTTCTCTTCTGTTTGAGCTTTGTCTAAAGCCGTATTAATTTCTTGATATTCTGCTGTAACCTTTTCTATGGTTGGGATGTCTGGCTTAATATCGGCAAACTTAATTTGGGTCTGGCTCATGAATAGAAGGAAATAGCTACATCTAGAATTCTAGCGAAATTAGAGCCGTTAACAGTTAACAGATTAAAGGAAAATCAATCATCTCAAGTTTTAATCGCTATGATGAGATATAAAAATGGATTCCGAGCAGATAACATCTTCCTCCCTTGATTTTGCAGCAGGTATTGAAGAATTAACCAAGCGCGATCGCGATTTAGATCGAATAATTACTAAGTATGGACATCCCGATCCCTGGCAGCGTAAGCCTGGATTCGCGACTCTAATTCGGATCATTTTAGAACAGCAGGTATCATACGCCTCAGCTAAAGCTGCCTTCAAACGTCTCCAGGATGCAGTAGACGAGTTGAATCCCGAAAACTTTCTTACCCTTGATGATGATGAGCTAAAAAAGATTGGCTTTAGTCGTCAGAAAACTAGATATGGTTGTATTTTGGCGCAGACGCTACTCGATGGAACTTTAGATCTAGCCAGTTTAGAAAAATTGCCCGATACAGAAATAAGAAAGCAGTTAACCGCAATCAAGGGAATCGGTGACTGGACGGTAGATATATATTTAATGATGGCTTTGCAGCGCCCAGATGTTTTTCCCAGTAAAGATTTAGCAATAGCGATCGCCGTTAAAGAAATCAAAGACCTGCCTATTCGTCCCCCCGCAGCGCAATTAGAAACTATCGCCGAAGCCTGGAAACCCTATCGAGCGATCGCCACTAAGATTCTCTGGCACTATTACCTAAATCGTAAATCACGATAGGCAACTTTAAGTAGCTATAAGCTTCAAGCTTTAAGCTCTATTTCTCTTATACAGACCCCGATCTCGATCGCCAAATAGAAAATGTTTGTTCTGGAAAAATACAAATACGTTAGCTAAAACTCGACAACCACAGGAGCATGATCGCTAGGCTTTTCAAGTTTTCTGGGTTCGACATCAATCCAGCATTTAGTTGCCTGCTGATAGAGCTTGTCGGTTAAATAGTGATGATCGATGCGCCAGCCTCGATTACGAGCAAAGCCACCAGAGCGATAGTCCCACCAGCTATATTCTGATTCATCGCTAAACTTACGAAAAGCGTCTTGAAAACCCAACTCTAGAACTTGGTTTAATGCCTCTCTCTCTACTGGAGAAGACATAATATGCTTATCTCTCGCCTTATTGGTGTAAATATCCTTATCTTCTAAAGCGATATTAAAATCACCACAGACGCATATTTCTGGCTCTTGAGTCTGTAAGGCTTGGAGATACTGCTTTAACATTTTGAGCCATGCTAGCTTGTATTCATATTTCTCACTGGCGATCGCCGAGCCATTGGGGACATAGAGATTAACAATCCTGACTCCGTTCGCAATTCCACTAATTACGCGCTTCTGTACGTCTAAATCGCCAACTTCGCCGACAATGGGGCTAAAACCACAGCTTACGTCGTCCAGAGGCTTTAAGCTGAATAAAGCTACACCGTTGTAAGATTTTTGACCTGAAATATAGACCTTGTAGCCCAAATCTTCAAAAGGCGATCGCGGAAAGTCATGGTCTTGAACTTTTGTTTCTTGCAGACACAACACATCTACCTGACGCTGCTGTAGCCAGTCTGTAACGATGTTTAAGCGAGTCCGAATTGAATTAACGTTCCAAGTAGCTACTTTCAACTGCTGCAGTCCTGTCGTGATTAATTAAATAAATTAAATAAATTATGATTGCGTCTCACCCAAAAGCTAAATAACTTGCCAGACGTACTTAGAAAAAACCATCGCAATGCTAATCCCGAAGCTCAACCCCACTAATACCTGAAAAGGAGTATGCCCCAACAGCTCTTTGAGTCTCTCTTCATTAAGATTATGTTCTTCTTGAAAAAGCTCGTCGATCAGCTGGTTGAGAATTTTTGCCTGTTTTCCTGCTGCCTGACGCACTCCTGCTGCATCATACATAACAATGATGGCAAAGAGGCAGGCGATCGCAAATTCAGCCCCAGCCCAGCCCATCGTTACTCCCACGCTCGTTGCTAAAGCACCGACTAAAGCAGAGTGAGCGCTGGGCATTCCGCCAGGAGAAAGCAGGTAGGTAACGTTGAGTCTACGGCTTCTAATGAGGTCAATAACTAACTTCAATCCCTGAGCGCTAATGCAGGCAATGAGTGAAACTATCAATATCTGATTGTGTAAGATATTAGCAACTTCCTGCATGGTAGGTTTTTTTTGCCCCAAAAAATATTATATAAACAGACTTGATTTAGCGATCGCGAGTCACTATATAGTTCGCTACGGCTCTTAATGGCTCTGCTTTTTCGCCATAAATAGATAGCTGCTCGATGGCACTATCCACAAGCTCCTGTGCCTTGAGCCGAGATTTCTCCAAACCCCAAAGACTAGGATATGTAGCCTTTTGCGCCTGTAGATCTTTTCCCGCCGTTTTGCCTAACTGTTCGTCAGTAGCGGTAATATCTAAAATATCATCAATTATCTGAAAAGCCAGACCGATATTTTGAGCATACTGCGAGAGTCGGGCGATATCATCTGCGTTTGCATCCGCTATGGTTGCCCCCGTCACTACCGATGCCTCTAGTAATGCGCCTGTTTTGTGAGTATGAATAAAGCTCAAAGTTTCGGCAGTAATGTCAGTCTTGCCTTCAGATTCCAAATCGAGTACTTGTCCGCCAACTAAGCCTGCAGCACCCACAGTACGCCCTAAAGAAGCAACCACGCGAATAATATTCTCTGGAGCGACATTTTTGGTTTGAGTAGCTACAAATTCAAAAGCGTAGGCTAGCAAACCATCTCCCGCCAGGATTGCAATATCATCACCATATACCTTATGGTTAGTAGGTTTACCCCGACGAAAATCATCATTATCCATCGCAGGCAGATCGTCGTGGATCAGCGACATCGTATGGATCATTTCTAAGGCACAGGCGGTAGGCATTGCCATTGCTGCTGTTCCGCCCATAAGCTCACAAGTCGCCAAACACAGAATAGGACGTAGCCTCTTTCCCCCAGCCAGTAGGGAATAGCGCATCGCTTCGTAAATCTTTTCGGGACGAGCGATCGCGATCGACCGATCTAATGCCTGTTCGACTATCAGCTTCTGCTGTTTTAAATAGCTGTTCAAGTCAAATATGGTAGACGTTTCTGGCTCTCTGGATTTTTGGTTGGCTCGTACCATATAGCAGGAATATATAGTGATTAATCTATTGCTTTATTATCTCTCGCTTGGGTATTTTAACCAAATTTAGTAGGTCTTCTCTCTTCGCTGTTGAGTTTTGTTGAGACGAATCACTTAAAGTAAATTTTTCCCGTAACTATAATGTTTGGAGAATATCCGATCTTATTTCGACAGCTTCTAAAATTAGTCAATAAATTCCGATCGCAATCTGTATGGCTTTGAGAATACGAGCAAATGAACTAGGAGTTATTTCACCATAGGGTTGGCGATCGAGATAACTCTTTTGAACGGTAGTTATCAGATCGCACATTGCTACTGAATCAGCGTTTAGCCCGCCTTCTCCTTTGTCGATCGATACACGACTAGGATTATCTGCACTAGAAATATCGCTAGTAAAAGGAATAACCAAAACTGTAGAACTATATTGATTGCGAATATCTAGCGACACGACAACTACTGGTCTTTTTTTCGTATCTCCAGACTGTTTTAGCGCCTTAGACAAATAAATCTGCCGTTGTCGGGGAAAATCTTCCTTACTCATACTCTATTAAAAATCAGACTCAGAATTACGCCAGGTAGCGATCGCCTGTTCTTGAGTTGATTCCACCCACTCTTGCTCAAACTCTATATCTGCCTGCGAACGGTTTTGATAAAAATCGATTAGCCGTTCTTCAAGTTGTTGCTTACGCCAGAGACGCAAACCTTCTTCCACCGCAGCCGAACGGTTTTTGGTCATTTCGTCCACCTCTTCGAGCAACTGTGAGTCTACAGTAATTGAGATCCGCTGTTTCTGAGAACTATTAATCATATTAGCTGAAATATTATCTATATAAATAATAATACTTTTTATCCTACTCTTGATTATTGGCGATCCAAACTTATTTATAGATCGGCATAATTACTAAGAATGCGATCGCTATTTGAAGAAGCTTAGATAAATTTAATACCCGACTTTTTCGATGGCTTTTAAAGTACCAATAGGAATTATTTTGCTGCTATGAATTGGAACAATTGCAGTGCGACGAGTTTCTCGCTCGAATAACTTGAGATGCGAACCAGTTTGACCTATTTCAATACAACCAGAATTTTCTAGTTGTTTGATAATTTGTTTTGCAGTTAATCGAGGAGTTCGAGGAGACATTTGACCTACTCTTTACAAAACTAATTCAACTGATTCAGATGTTAAGCTGCTTGAATATAAATTATCTGGAATTGGTTTAAGCATTAGCTCGATCGCATCGTGTAAATTAGCGATCGCCTGTTCTTTGGTATCGCCATAAGAAGAAACAAAATTAAGTTCGGGACAAGTAGCCGAATAACTTTGCGCTTCCTCATCCCATTCAATAACAGCTCGAACAATCATAAATTTGCAGTTATTGTGTTTGTCAAGACTGTAATTCTAACTCGTAATAAAGTAGTGCGATCGCAACAATCATCGGTAAGATCTACCTTTGCTAGCTTTAGTCAGTGTCTTCGTGGATTTACGCGAAATAAAAAATCTGTAACCGATGGTGCGATCGGGTAATAATATACAGATACAGATGAGAAGCTGAGAAAACCTTAACTAAATTCAGAATAGTTGAAACTGTGACAGAAGCAAAAAGCTACAAAGATACCGTAAATCTGCCCCAAACCGAATTTAACATGCGGGCGAATGCCGTAGTGCGCGAACCAGAATTGCAGGAATTTTGGGCAGAAAACCAAATTTACGAGCAACTGTCACGGAATAATAGCAAGGAATCCTTTATTCTTCATGATGGACCTCCGTATGCTAATGGATCTTTGCACATGGGTCATGCGCTAAATAAAGTGCTGAAGGACATCATCAACAAATACAAGCTCTTGCAGGGACACAAGACAGAATATATTCCTGGTTGGGACTGTCATGGACTGCCGATTGAATTAAAAGTCCTGCAAAAAATTAAGTCCAAAGAGCGTAGAGAATTAACTCCTTTAAAGCTGCGTCAAAAAGCCAAAGAATTTGCGATCGCAGCGCAGCAGGAACAGTGTGCCAGCTTTAAACGTTATGGCGTATGGGGAAACTGGTCACAGCCTTATCTAACTCTAACTCCCGACTACGAAGCAGCCCAGATCGATGTTTTTGGTCAAATGGTATTAAAGGGGCATATCTATCGCGGTTTGAAACCCGTTCACTGGAGTCCCAGTTCTCGTACTGCACTGGCAGAGGCAGAACTCGAATATCCCGAAGGACACACTTCTCCTAGTATCTATGTGGCTTTTCCTGTCATAGAATTAGGCGACGGTGCTGCAGAATTAAAGCAGTATTTGCCCAATCTGAATGTGGCGATCTGGACTACTACCCCCTGGACTATTCCTGGTAACTTGGCGGTGGCTGTCAATGACAAGCTTGAATACGCTGTAACGGAAACGAAAGACGGACAATATTTAATAGTTGCCAAAGATTTAGTAGAATCGCTATCTGCAACTTTGGAGACTGATTTAATAGTTAAAACTGTTATTACGGGCAAAGCTTTAGAAAATACTGTCTATCATCACCCTTTATTCGATCGCGATAGCCAAGTTGTGATCGGTGGCGACTATATTACTACCGAATCTGGTACGGGTTTAGTCCATACTGCCCCTGGACATGGACAGGAAGACTATATCACAGGGCAAAAATATGGTTTGCCGTTGCTTTCTCCTGTAGATGATGCTGGACGCTTTACAGAAGAAGCGGGTAAGTTTGCAGGAATGCAGGTAGTGGCAAAAGGTAACGAAAAGGTCAGTGAAGGAAATAAAGCAGTCATCGATGCTTTAACAGAAGTTGGTGCGTTGCTCAAGCATGAGGAATACGCCCACAAATATCCCTATGACTGGCGTACGGGTAAACCCACAATCTTTCGCGCCACCGAACAGTGGTTTGCTTCAGTAGAAGGCTTCCGCGATGAAGCACTCAAGGCTATTTCTCAAGTTACTTGGATTCCCGCCCAAGGAGAAAAGCGAATTACGCCGATGGTTAGCGATCGCTCTGACTGGTGTATCTCTCGTCAACGTAGTTGGGGTGTACCAATTCCTGCCTTTTTTGATACGGAAACTAATGAGCCATTATTAACTGAAGAAACCATTGATTATGTAAAGGCGATCGTGGCAGAAAAAGGTTCTGATGCCTGGTGGGAGTTATCGGTAGAAGAATTATTACCCCAATCCTATCGTGATAATGGACGCACCTATCGAAAGGGTACAGATACGATGGATGTCTGGTTTGACTCTGGATCTTCTTGGGCTGCGGTAGCAAAGGGACGAGACTTGAAGTATCCCGTCGATATGTATCTAGAAGGAAGCGATCAGCACCGTGGTTGGTTTCAATCTAGCTTACTCACCAGCGTCGCAACAAACGGTATTGCACCCTATAAAACTGTCTTGACTCACGGCTACGTTGTCGATGAAAAAGGCTTTAAAATGAGTAAGTCGAAGGGTAACGGTATCGCTCCAGAATTAATTATCGAAGGTGGTAATAACAAAAAGCAAGAGCCAGCATATGGTGCGGATGTGTTGCGTCTGTGGGTATCTTCTGTCGATTATTCTTCCGATGTGCGGGTAGGCAAGAACATCATCAAGCAGACTTCTGATATGTACCGTAAGGTGCGTAACACGGCTCGTTTCTTACTGGGCAACCTACACGACTTCGATCCAAAACAGGATGCTGTACCTTACGCAGACTTACCAGAATTAGATAAGTATATGCTGCACCGTATGACGGAAGTATTTGCCGAAGTCAATGAGGCGTATGAAAGCTATCAATTCTTCCGCTTCTTCCAAGCGATCCAAAACTTCTGCGTTGTCGATCTGTCTAACTTCTATCTAGATATCGCCAAAGATCGTCTATATATCAGTAATCTCAATTCCTTCCGCCGTCGTAGCTGCCAAACCGTATTAGCGATCGCCATTGAAAATATTGCCAAAGCGATCGCTCCCGTACTATGTCATATGGCAGAAGACATCTGGCAAGCCTTACCTTACGACAAGGGTTGCAAATCAGTGTTTGAATCAGGTTGGGTAGAAACCAAACAAGAATGGCATAAACCCGAACTAAACGAATTCTGGGGAACAGTCAGAGATTTAAGAGATGAAGTAAATAAGGTAATGGAACAGGCAAGAACAGCAAAAGCGATCGGTTCTTCTTTGGATGCGAAGGTATTACTTAATATTGCTGATACTGACTTAAAAAATAAGCTGGCAGACTATAATTCCTCTGATATTTTAAGTGAGGAAAATGTAGACGAGTTGCGTTATTTCTTCCTAGCTTCTCAAGTAGAATTAGTCGATTCTCTTCCCGATTCTGAATATGTAAGCGAATCTGATCTTACTAATATTGCCGTAGTTAAAGCTGACGGGAAAAAATGCGATCGCTGCTGGAATTATTCTATATCTGTTGGTAGTTTTGCCGACGATCCAACAATTTGCGATCGGTGTGAGGCTGCTTTAAAAGGCGAATTTTAATGCTAGTAGCTGTAGGGATGACTAATATTCATGTTGTTCCTATTTTTAATAGTTCGATAAAAAGATAAATTTACCTATTAAAAAGAAGTAGTACACTAACACGCATAAACAGTTAAAATGAACTGCTCTGGTCGTTGGCTGCCAATAATAGCAAGTCAATCCCTGGACTAGATCTTGTTGTGTTAATTATTTTTGACATCGAATCACCAGTAGCTCTTATAGCTCGCATAGCGATAAGCCTTCGGCATGGCTTCGCAACGCTGAGTATGGTTGGCGATAACTCTGTTTGTTAATAACCGTAAACGCTCTGTGGATGCGTTCAGTACCGTCCGAAGGAGGGTCAGATGCGTAAGCATTGCACTCAAAAAAATGAGCGGGCAGAAAGATCCAATCCTTCTGGTAACTTTAATTGATGAGAGATATGCCAGCCAGCCCGATCTAACATTAGTAACACTTCCTTGTTACGATTGAGCTGAAATTCACGAGCAAAATCTGTCAAAACTCGATTAAATAATTGAGTGTTGGTGTATGACAGAATCCACGTCTTTATTTTCTCCTGACTCTGGGCGAACGAATCCATAGAGCCAAGGCTACTTATATTGTATTTTGACTCCTACAATAGGCTGCTCACCTACTGCTGTCCAGACACGGCGTAAAACTGGTTGCAGTCCTAAACAATGCTCATCTTCATTCCACACTTCAATATCTGCTTCTGGGTATAGTCAAATCCCCTCGCCCAAAACGAGCCAAACAACCTTCTAATTCCTCTTGATAATTAGCATTCAATCTTAGCTTGTCACTAATGAGTATTAAGTATTGGTTATAGGTTAGCCATACCTCATGTTACTACTCGGCTTTTGTTCGTATTCGTCTAGATGAAGCAACTCTAGCTGTCCACCAACTTCTTGAATTAGAGCAATTTGCTGAAGATATAAACCACGGAAGATACTGGCAAAAAATAAAGTTGCGATCGCCACAATTAAACCTGCTGCGGTAGAGGTTAGAGCTTCGCCAATTCCCCCTGTAACCCCTGCTGCTTGAGAAGATTCGATATCCCCTAGCTGTAAAGAAGATAAAGAGGTAATCAAGCCTAATACCGTACCCAATAAGCCTAGTAACGGCGCAACGCCAATAACCGTTTCTAAGGAATTATTAAATCGCTTAAGAATGGGGATTTCTGCTTGTGCAGCACTTTCTAGTGCCAGTTTAAATTTCTCAGGTGTCGATCGCTCTAAAGACAGGGCGGTAGAAAAGATCCGTGCGATAGGTAGGTTCTGATGCCGTTTGAGCATCGCGCTTGCTGCTTGTGGATCGTCTCGATAGAGATTGAGCAGTTGCTTGACGACTCGATCTTGCTTGCGGGAATTAAACCAAAAAAGCGATCGCTCTAAGATTATTGCTAGTGAATAAATAGACAGTAGCAACAGGGGGAGCATTACAACTCCACCGCTTTTAAATAGTTCTAATATGGTTTCCATTAATTTAAATTCATGTCCTAGTAAATATGAATATTAAAGCTAAATGTAATTTCTAACGAATCGAGAGGGAACTCAGCAGGTAAAGGTGCGAAAGGCAGAGATTTTTCTATTGCTTCAACCGATTCGCGATCGACTTCTGCCGATCCAGAGCTTTGAGTTACTCTAAGATCGCTAACTTGACCGTTTTTTTCAATGTTGAAAGTTAGTACGGTGGTGCGATCGTCTTGTCGAAACGAAGGTTTCCAGTTCGGTTTTACCTTACCTTCCATCTCGCCAAGATACGGACTTAGATCGAAGCCTTTTAACGCTTTAAGCTGTTCGGGGTTTAAAACGCTGTTGTACTCAAGAGCTTCTGGACTAAAAAAAGCGTCTCCTCCACTAGCAAGGGTTTGTTCGTAATCTCCTCCTAATAGATCGCTAGCGCTAGTGCTGACATCATCGGGGTTTGTCGGAGTTGGACTAGCCTCTGGCGCTGGGATTGGCTGAGATTCTGGAGGCTGGTTCGTGGCGACTGAATCGGGTTTTGGCGGGGAAAGAGCTTGAGAAGTCGGCGCTGGTTCTGGTTGAGTTGGAGGTGGTGCTACGGGTTCTGGTTCGGGCGCGGGTTCGGGTGCGGGTTCGGGTTCTGGTTCGGGCGCGGGTGCGGGTGCGGGTGCGGGTTCGGGTTCGGGCGCTGGTGCGGGTTCGGGTTCGGGTGCTGGTTCGGGCGCTGGTGCGGGTGCGGGTGCGGGTTCGGGTTCGGGTTCGGGCGCTGGTGCGGGTTCGGAAGATGTATTTTCGCTAATATCATCTACGTCATCCTCCAAAGTAATTTCTTCTGGTTCTTCGGGAATGACGGTGAATTCAATTGGTTTTAGATCGGCTTGCTCGCTACCTGGCAATGGCGATCGCTGATATTTCGCTAATAAAAACAGTCCCAAGCCATGAGCCAGAATAGAAATTAAGACCATAAGCGAGATTTGCTTGCGGTTCAAGCGACGGTTTCTGGTGGTACTTTGCCGATCTTCTTGTTTTGCTGGCTTTAAATCTACCACTATTAATACCTCCCTCCGCAAAAAAAATCATACAGGTAATTCTACCCGCATCCAACCGTAACAAATTTGAACTTCTACTAAATGTATATAGCAAACAGGAGCAGTTGTCCTATAGGCGATCGCCTAAACTTTGATTCGATCGCCAAATAGATATTCGTAGTTTATTCGTCAATTATGATAGAGAGATGAGACGTACTAACAAACGGGATGAATTAATTCAGGTTGGCAAGAAAATTGTTGTTCAACAAGGTTTTAAAACAGCTAGTCTCAACGATATTTTGACTACGGCTGGGATTCCCAAGGGTTCTTTTTACTATTATTTTGCCAGCAAGGAAGATTTTGGTCTGGCAATTGTCGATGATTTTGCGCGGGATTATCGCGATCGCTTTGAAGCTATTTTAGACGATACGCAACATTCTCCCCTGACTCGACTACGCAACTATTTTGAATTGAAGATTGCCGATATGGCTGATTGTGGCTTTGTTGATGGCTGTTTGATTGGCAATCTAGCTCAAGAATTATCGGCACAAAATGAATTGTTTCGCGATCGCCTTAACCGTGTTTTTGCTGAATGGGAACAGTATTTTTGTTTATGTTTAAATGCAGCCTCAGAAGCGGGGGAGATTTCTCTTGCTAGCGATCGTCAAAAAGAGCTAGCTAAATTTATTCTTGCTAGTTGGGAGGGAGCAATCTTACAGGCGAAAGTCACCAAATCTGTACTGCCGATGGAAATATTTGTCAGCATTTTATTCGAGCGAATTCTCAGTAAATCAGCCTCTGGTTAGATTTATTGAGAGAGAGAGATTCAGTAGCATTAAACGGTTACTAGGCGACTGGTCTACTAGCAATAAAAAGTCAAACTAATAACAACTATGTCTGAGATTGAAAATAAAGTCGTAATTGTCACAGGGGCTAGCAGTGGTTTAGGTGAAGCTACCGCACTCAGATTGGCTAAGGGTGGTGCAAAGTTGATGCTGGCAGCCAGAAGAGAAGATCGTTTAAAAGAATTAGTAGAAAAAATTACCAAAGAAGGTGGTACTGCTAAGTACCAGGTAACAGACGTAACAGAACGTTCTGGGGTAGAAGCCTTGGCGCAGGCAACAAAGCAGGCTTACAATCGCGTTGATGTATTGATTAATAATGCGGGCTTGATGCCCCTTTCTCCTTTAGCAGCAATGAAGGTGGAAGAATGGGAAAAAATGGTGGACGTAAATATCAAAGGCGTACTGTATGGTGTTGCTGCGGTAATGCCCACGATGCTGGAACAAGAATCGGGACATATTATCAATATTTCCTCCGTGGCGGGACATAAAGTATTTGCTGGAGGTACAGTCTATTGCGCGACTAAGTTTGCGGTTAAGGCAATCTCCGAAGGGATTAGAATGGAGTCTGGTGGTAAGATTCGCTCGACGAATATCTCTCCTGGGGCGGTAGCGACAGAATTGACCAGCACTATCTCTCATGAAGAAACAGCAGAGATGGCAGAACAGCTATACGATATGGCGATTGATGCCGATGCGATCGCTCGTGCCATTACCTATGCGATCTCTCAGCCTGGAGATGTTGACGTAAATGAAATGATTATTCGTCCTACCAAACAAGAACTATAAAGTGTCTAACGTAAAGTTGGCTTTGTTTTTATTGATTTGCATTTGGCGATCGGCTTTGGAAAAATAAGTATTACAAATTTAATCTAAATCAAACCATGTCTATTGTTCTTTACGGTACGCCAATGAGTACCTACGTCCGTACCGTTCGACTGCTGCTGGCGGAAGCGAAGATCGAATACGATCTCAAAGATATTGGTATCTTCAATGGCGACAACGAAACCGCAGCATATTTAGCCAAGCACCCCTTTGGTAAAGTACCGACTTTAGAAATAGACGGCATGATTATCTACGAGACTGCTGCAATTACCTATTATCTAAATCAAAAACTGGCTGGGGCAAAATATGCGCCGATAGATCTGTTGGGACAAACTCGTATGCGTCAGATAGTGGCAGTTATCGATAGCTATCTCTATCCTCCTGCGGTGGGAACAATCGTGATTCAGAACTTAATTGTTCCGAGTCAAGGTGGGACGACAGATAGCGAAGCAGTGCAAAAAGCGATCGCACCGACTAAAAAAGCTTTAAAGGCGATCGAAGATTTGTTTATGGGCATCCCCTTCTCAGTTAGCAGCCTGATTAGTATTGCTGACTTTTATCTGATTCCCATCTTTATCTATCTCGAAAAAACTCCCCAATTTGAGACGGTTATGGCCGACACCCCCAGATTGAAGGCTTGGTGGGATGAGGTAAAAGTCCTCGCCAGCGTTAAAGAAATTTGTTCGTAGATATAACCTATAGCTATTAAATGGAATTAAGACTAAAAGATTTAGAAATTAGCAGTCCCGCTTTTGGCGCTTTAGAAACCATTCCCCAGCGTTATACCAGCGATGGCGAAAACATTTCTCCTACAATTGAGTGGGCTAAAGTACCGCCAGAAACTAAGGAACTGGCATTGATTTGTCATGACCCCGACGCACCTTTGCCTTGGGGATTTACCCACTGGGTTTTATACAATATTCCCGCCGACATTACCGAAATAAAAGAAGGGGTCGGAGATCTTTTTACCGCAGGAGTTAACACTTCTGGCAGTAAAGGTTATACAGGACCTGCTCCACCACCAGGACACGGCACACACTATTACTACTTTTGGCTCTACGCCATAGATCGCGATCTCGAACTTCAGGCTGCTCTAAATCGAGAAGAATTGCTTCATGCGATCGCCGATAATGTAATCGCACAGGCGAGATTAGTCGGCACTTACCAGTGCTAAATTATTATATTTAACCAAAACATGACTACAACTAATGTCCCCCATCTTCTCAAGCCATTAGATAAAGGCTTGTCTTTAAAAAACCGCGTGGTAGTCGCCCCCATGACTCGCGGACGAGCAGGAGATGAGAGGATGGCTAATGCTTTAATGGCAGAATATTATGCCCAACGTGCGGGTGCTGGCTTAATCGTTTCTGAAGGCACTGCTATATCTAGGCAAGGGTACGGCTGGACGCACAGCCCAGGCATTTATACCCCCAAACAAACAGAAGCCTGGAAGCAGATAGTAAATGCAGTCCACGATCGCGAATCGAAGATATATTTACAGCTTTGGCATACGGGTAGAGCTTCTCACAGCGACTTTCAGCCAGATAACGATCTGCCTATTGCGCCTTCGGCAATTAAAATTGAAGGGGCTGAGGCACATACGCCAGATGGTAGAAAACCTTATGAAACACCAAGAGCGTTAGACATAGAAGAAATTCCCAGGGTTGTAGAAGAATACCGATTGGCAGCAGCTAATGCTAAAGAGGCGGGCTTTGATGGTGTAGAGATACATGCAGCTAATGGCTATCTAATTGATGAGTTTTTGCAGTCGAAAACCAATCATCGCACCGATAAATATGGTGGCAGCATTGAGAATCGCTACCGTTTCCTCAAAGAAGTAGTTGAAGCAGTTTTAACTGTTTGGGATGCAGATAGCGTGGGGGTTAGACTTTCTCCCAACGGTAGCTTTAACGATATGGGTTCACCCGACTACCGCGAGGCTTTTACCTATATTGCCAAACAGCTAAATAGCTATGGACTTGCTTACTTACATTTACTAGATGGTTTGGCGTTTGGTTTTCACGAATTAGGTGAGCCAATGACGATCGCCGAATTTAGAAAAATCTACGACGGTGTTCTAATTGGCAACTGTGGTTACGATCGCCAAGATGGAGAGCAGGCGATCGCTGATGGTAACGCCGACTTAGTAGCTTTTGGTAGACCATATATCAGCAATCCCGATCTGGTAGCGCGGTTTGCCAATAATTGGGAACTTAACCCCGATGCCGAAATGGACATTTGGTATTCTTCTGGCGCGAAAGGCTATACGGATTTTCCTACTTATCAAGAAGCTGAGTAGTTAGGAATAGACTTCTGGCACGAATTATGACTGTCTTTTAAAAAGGGTAAAACAATTTACTGTTCGTGCAAGAGGCTTAATTTATCTAGCCTGACTAGTTGTTTATTGCTAACAATAGCTATCAGAATAGGTTTATTGTTCGAATAAATTTAAAATATATATCGGCATTTGGTAACATATCTGCCGATAAATTTGTTGTCAGATCGAGGAATTGAGGGAATACTGTGTAACTGTAGTTTAGACTAAAAAAATCATTAGAAAACAATTCAACCAGTTAAAAATAGCTGAATTGTGGATCTAAGCTGGGAAAATAAACTTTAAGCTGTCTCTTTTTCCGATTTTTTAGGGCGGGAATAGCTTTTTTTAGCAATAGGATATGTCTTTTTTT
>Ga0209831_1001181_pt1 | contig 24662 bp, 10 predicted proteins | sample Maine_Asex4_meta_FD_187451 | JGI IMG/M metagenome (GOLD analysis project Ga0209831, IMG submission 187451) | Marine algal microbial communities from Maine, USA - Maine_Asex4_metaG (SPAdes) (version 2) | ecosystem: Host-associated > Algae > Red algae > Unclassified | place: Maine, USA | collected... | reverse complement strand
TCTTTTCTCCACTGATACCGACGAATGATTCTACATGACTGTACCATGGTGCTAAGTCTTCATAGCTGATCGGCCATTTGATAGAATATTGATCTCGATGTGGATTGAGAAATTCATAGCGGCTCCAGCGCTGCGTCTGCCTCGCCCAGATGAGAGACTTACCTCCTACCTGATAGCCTCTGATCCAGTCAAATGGCTTCTCTTGGATATAAGGATGTTCATCATCTTTCACAAAGAAGTGTGCCGTCGCATCATCGAATGCGTAGCATCGCGAGGCAATAGGATTAGCTTTCTCTGCTTCAGCAGTCAAGCGACCTCGGTAATTGAAGTCCCAAGGATCCATCGTAGCAGTAGGGTAGTCTGCGATGTGTCTCACATCCCGCCCTCGCTCTAAGACAAGTGTCTTCAGTCCTTTCTCGCACAGCTCTTTCGCAGCCCAGCCACCGCTGATTCCTGAGCCGATGACGATGGCGTCATACTTTTTACTTGCATCTTCTTTAACTATTTCTGCCATGATGACCATTATTATTTTATTAAGAAAGAGCCCATGCTTTATCTCCTTTTTGATAATCTATATGACCCTCGAATTTCTGAGGTACTGGTAAATATCGCAGTGCCTTAGTGACTCCCTCTTGAGATGTGAAGTAGCTGAATAAAATGATCGACTTTACATCTCGGTAAGTAGATTCGTCCGTAGGTGACAGACCTTCGTAGTGATCAAGGCATTGCGCCTTTTGCAAGTCAGTTAATTGACTGAATGTTTTTTGAAACTGCTCTTGGGTGTGTAGGTTTAGTTCTTTTATAAATGCGGTGATCTGGAGCTGATCAGATTCTTTCAGACAGGCACTGATATAAGTATCCATGAATTGCGAGACTTTTGCCTCAGTAGCTCCAGGTGATACTTCCGTCCGAGGTAATATGAATTCTGAAAGACTCTCTATGGTTTCGTATTGCTCTATATTGAAAAAAGAAAACTCATACGATTCATCATGGCAGCTGCTGAATAAACCACCAGTAAGTACCACCGCGCCGCCGGTGATGGATATTTGCTTAATGACTTGTCTTCTATTCATTGCTTTTTTTTTGTAAAGACCCCATTCATATCAACATTTTTCAGCTCAAATAAATCTATTCCCGCATCTAATATTTCTGCAAATTCACCTCTGGTCACAGGCATATCATAGGGTATGATTTTTACCGCATCATCCTGACAACTTTGATCGAAAATGATACAAGCTTGCCTGATGATGTCTTGGACTTGACTCTGGCTCAGGTATTTACCCAATAATTCTAATTTGCTAAACCCATTGTCAAATGCAATTAAATCCTTTCGGAGAGACTCTATCTCAACTAAACTATCAGTATCAAACCATGTCTGATTAGCCCATTTAAAAGGCACGGGTCTGCCCTTCAGAATTCCTGTAGCACCTACTTTTTGGATTGCCTTAAAATATTCATGAGATGGGTCTACATCTATGTATGGCATGATGTATCCATTGGCATCGAGAAGACTTGACTGTAGCTCTCTGATGTTAAGTTCACTTGGACTGACATCTTTCTTAGCTGCCATGGCGGCCATAAGTCCTGCTGCCTGTCCGATCTGTATGATGACTGGCTGGAGTCTCGAAGAACCATTAACTATGTTAGTTACTGATATGGCTTTATCAGCAATCACAAGATCATTTATATCATTGGGAATTAGACAAGCTATAGGAATGGAGAAAGAAGGCACTGATGGAAAATCAATGTCAGGCGCATCCGGATATTCAGCATGATGATGATCGATAGGGTAGTCTCCTACAGCAATACCCGTCCTATACAATGAATACTCGAAAGGCTTTAGGATGTGATTGACATTCATTCGTGTCTTGCCCTTTATTCTTCGACCCTCTCGATGGTAGGGCATATAGGGTAGCTGATCAGGCGTATCATACTCATCTTCTGCAATGCCCAGATGAGAATAGCCTAACTCATATTGGATATAGTAAATAAACCGAAGCGTCTTTTCTTTAGCTTTCTGGTATTCTGCAGCTCTATCTTTTCGACTTAATTCCGCGACATTCGTATAGTAATCATTGCCGTGCTTTGGCCAGTTGATCATGTATTTATCATTTGGCAATTTGCCATAGGAAAGCATTTTATCGCATTCATGTGCTGTATCATCATCACAGTCATGGGTACAAGCACAGTGGAATTCCAAAGGGTCATAGCCATCTGGCTTATCGATGGTCATATCTTTACCCGTCCCATAATCCTGCAGTATGGCTGCATAAGTTAGATCTTGAATGATATCATTTGCAATAGAAGGGGCTATAGATTCTTGGCTGTATTCTTTTGAATCCATACCTAAATCGTATTCGACTCCTACGGCTGCTGCCACATCTCCGAGATCGGTGCCATCTACTAAAATCTTAGAGTGTAGGCTTAGTTCTTTAGAAGGGATTTCGACCGTCCATTCTGTTTCTTTAGTGATGTCGCCCCATTCCACTTCAGTCCAGATCGTCAGGCTTGATTCTTTCTGAGCTAAGTATTGCCAATACTGTTCGCCGATGTGTGGCTCGTACATGGTATTGCTGACCCAACCTGTAAATAGGCTGTCCACTCCGCCGTAGTGAGATCGAAGTAGGCTACGCCACTCAGCCCACATTCCTGCAGAGAGTTTATGATTGCCATCTGTCGCAGAGACTCCTGCAGAAGTAAGCATGCCACCTACCCAAGGTAAAGGACACACTAAGATCGTTTCAGCACCACTTCTGGCTGATTGGATCGCAGCTGCAATAGCGCCTGTCCCTTCTCCAAGGACAATGACATCATAGGATTCTTCTGCGTCTTTTGCTTGACAAGACACCATCAATAATAAGCAGAGACTTGCAATTGTCATTGTACACAGATACAGCTGAATGTATTTGAATATTTGAACCATAAAATGAACTGCGACTAATTGTAATAATCAATGTAAATGTATTTAAATGAAATTAGAATATTAAAAGACGATAATCTATAGAATTAAGTAAATCACTATTTGATTGCCGGATAGAGAAGAGAGACTTGAACTAGTATCTGAGAACGTGTGAGTGTAGACTCATCATGGTTCTAATTTAATTTTTTTTAAAAAAAGAGGTTTTCTCAATCGAGAAAACCTCTTACAAATTTTAGCCTTATATAAACGATCGCCCTTCTATTGCACGATGAATTTTTTACTAATGATAGAGAAATCATTGGACCATGTCAGAATGTAAATTCCTTTATTAAAATGACTGATGTCAATGGATCTGGATATGCCTGTTCTTTCTGGTATGGAAAAGTGAGTCATAAGCTGTCCAGTGATATTTGTAATAGATATTTGTCCGCTAGCATCTGATAATCCTTCGAATACAATGTAGTCCGTAGCAGGATTAGGACGAATGGTGAATGATGGATTGTCTACAACAGAGCTTTCTCTATTTTCTGCTTGACCATCATATTTCAATCCAGCGCAAGTACTTTCATCAGGAATGACCGTATATACTGTCTGAGATCGACCTGGTATGCATCTTGAATCAGGATTAGGAATTCCTGTAGTTGTAGTAACAGTATAGGAGGTCTGGTCCTCTGGACTGACAGTATAGCTACCAGTAGCACCATCGAATGAAATAATGCCTATCTCAGGAGTGACGGTTACATCAGTCACCAATGAGCATGGACAAGGTAAGCCTTCGCCTACTTCGGGAGCTGGTGCACATCCTGGGTCAGTGTTAGTTTCATTGTTAAATTGACCAATGATAGGCGCATTAATCATGAATGAAGAACCTGGACAAATTCTTACTTGTTCATTGAGTGTACTGGAGTTGGGATTAGGTTCATCTGGAGCAAAGTTCTCTTCTATACATGACCATCTCGATGTGACATCACTTAGACTATAAGCCTCTTTACAAGAGTTATTAGGGCTGTCTCTACAGAATACACTGCCGTCTTGATAATAGAGTACGCCAGAATCTGAGGGTCCTACATAGATAAATGCAAATGCACCATTATCAAATATTTCAATACTCGCATCCTCACAATCCAATTCAGAAATCTGGGCCCTCAGCCAAGGAAAAGTGTTAAAGCCTACAAAGTCAGAACGTTCTCCTGAGTATGAATAAAAATCATTGCAAGCTAAGGTCTGTATTGGGGCTCCCAAATTAAATGATGAAACGCAGCTGACAAGACCTCCATCAGAACAAAGTAAATTTCCGGCTTCATCGTATAAGCTGTTCACTCCATTAAATTTGACATATCCATAGGCTGCGCCATCTAGATCATATAATTCTACATCTGTATTGATACAGTCATCAGGATTTATGATGGTGGTCAGGAAATTAAATAATTCAGCATAGCTGGGTGGTGCAGGTTGTGCTTCAATGCAGGTAATGATGATTGCTTTCTCGGCAACAGCACACGGTGTCTCAAAATCAGCATCTATAAAATCAAAGAAAACTTGCTGACCATTCTGATGATCAAACTCGAGACCCTCTGCGTAATATGGATCATAAATAACTTCACCTGATTCAATAAAGAAAAATTCTGTGCCATCATCGCATTGATCAAAGAAGATGGTGCCTGCTTGCTGAGTGCACTGCTGCCCATTCTCTATGAATTCAAAACAATCTATGAAGTATGAAACATCTACTGTATCGCATGCTGTTACAAAGTCTGCAATGGAGAAGTCATAGCTGACTCTTTGTCCCGCTTCACCACTGATAGGCAAATCTCCAGAGTAGTTATATGGAGCGACTACTATGCCATCATCATTAAGGATAAGAAGTCGTGACTCATCAAAGTCGCACGAGCCAAAAAAGAAGGTACCTATGGCTTCACTACAGTTCGATGCATCACACTCGCCAGCACTCATTATCTCGATTCCTGCGCAAGTTGCTACGCAGGCATTACTGTACGTCATGCCATCTACACCACACACTGGATCATACTCTGCAGTACAGATACAGTCGATCTGGCATTCTCCTTCAGCGGTAATCTCTATACCTGCACATCTTGCTTCACATTCATTGGAATATGTGAGGCCATCTGCACCACAGACAGGTTGATATATTTCTTGGCATTCGCAAGCAGTTCGATCTTCGCAGTTCCAGCTTAGGGAAGGCTCTGAGAGATTGTATGCTTCCACACATCTGAATGAATCATAATCTCGACAATAGAATGTGCCATCACCTAAGTATAGTTCGCCAGGATTTTCGGCATTCTTGATGTACACATAAGCTGTTGCGGGTGTGCTGTATATTTGTATTGATGTTTTATTACAGTTTGCAACATCTATCAAATCATTTAAGAAAGGATAGTCACGGAAGAAATCTGGGATTTGACCATCGATACCACATTCGCCTGAAGATGCGATGTCTATTCCAGCACAGTCTGCTTCACATGAGTTGCTATAGGTGATTCCGTCGACGCCACATACTGGGTCATAGACTGCAGGACACGCACATCCTTCTGGTTCACCACACTCTTCTTGGCTCCTGACTTCTATTTTAAATGTAGAAGTAAAAGTCTCAGAATTGCAAGGTAGATCAGGTGCACCACCAGTCCGACTGGTTATCGTATAAGTCGTAGTCTCAGTGGGTGCCACTGTGTAGAACTGGCCAAGTTTTAATTCTGATACGACCCCTGTCTTAGGTGTGATGTCCACAAAAAATACAGATCTGCAAGGGCATACAGTAGGAGGCGAATCTGGTGTCCCTTCTGGACCACAAGCACTTCCAGCAGTATCTCCAATCGCGAAAGGTGCCCGTAAGTCTGGGAGCGGATCTCCAGCGCAAATGGTGGTAAACGTAGGCTCTACATTACTTTCGCACACCCAGCTATCTGTGACATTAGTTAGGTCATAGCTTCTTACACAAGAAAGATTAGGTGCGTCAACACACAGCACCACATCATCATCAGTATATAAGGTATAGATATTTTCTATCCTGACGAATAGGTAAGTGATTCCATCTTTAGAGTATTCATCGATGCTACTGTCATTACATTCCTCAATATTTATTTTATCGAGCAACCAAGGATATTTGTTGAAAATATCAGCCGTTTGAACTTCTTCTTCTTCTTCTTCTTCTTCTTCTTCTTCTTCTTCTTCTTCTTCTTCATGACAATCAGAATTAATAATCACAGTGTAGATAAATGATAAAATACCACAACTTTGATCTGCAGCACCATATATGATTTCGTAGCGAGTGGTCCTACTTGGATTAGCTAAAAAGCCATCTTGTGTTCGCTCTAATTCGTTGTCAGGAAGGATGATGTAGTTGCCAAAGTCACATTGTGAATATACTGGTGTAGCTGGGATACCTTCATAATTCGGTCTTACTTTAGGAATAGTTATTTTTAATTCATCGCCCATGCAAGACTCTATTATCGAGCCTTCGTAGGTGCATGATTGGACATATACTTGTTTTTTCTGTGTGGATTGTGTTAGGTCGATATTGACACCTGAATTGGGATCACATTGAATAGGTCGATCTACTCCATAGTTACAAATAATTGTTCCTGAACAGGTGAAAAAGGCTCCACTGTATGTTTCAAAACCAGGTGGTAGTGGTCTTCCATCAGTAGGTAGATTAGGACAGTTATTCCTGACTTCATAAAAGTAGCCTATAGAATCTCCGTAGTGCTCAAAGACGATCAGACCATTCGAAGGATTATCATACTCTCTTAAGATATTGGCTATGAGATCTGCTTGGCTCAGTGGTTCAGCACAGTTGATTTGATTTTGGCCTGTAGCTGTACCTAAGACTAAAAGCAGGTAAATAGATACTAAAAATTGCTTTTTCATATGACTGATATTTTATTGTGTATGATCTTCTTTTATAAAGACGATTGAAAATCTTACTTCGTTGGTATTTTGTCTTATTTAATTGATCAATTTCATCATGTAGTGAAAGTCGGCGAACCAAATTTAAGTTGGTGAAAATAATTGACCTTCCTAATGCCTCAAATTATTATTAGTCTCAGCTATTTTCATACACTAAATAGAAGATAAAGTCATTAAATAATAGGATCTAAAATTCTTAGAAGATGGATAAATGATTTTATGTTTTGATTCAGACAGGATGTAAATTTTTATTTATCTTTTGAGCTTAAATTGCTATTGTCTTTATAAGGCAGGATTCATTTAAATATCAACTCCGCGTATGAAGAAATTTACTGTCTTGATTTTTGTTGTATTGCTCTGGGTAATCTTACTATTATTTCAGTCATGTCAAGACGTTTCAGATTCTACTTATTCAGTAAAAAATACAATTCCAGAAGTTGTCGATTTTAATTTTCACGTCAAGCCGATTCTATCTGATCGATGCTTCAAGTGTCATGGTCCTGATGAGAATTCAAGAGAGGGTGATCTGGCATTTCATGAAGAGGAATTTGCCTTTATTGCTTTAGGTGAGAATAAAGATCGATACGCCATCTTAGCTGGACATCCTGATAGTTCTACGATTGTTAGCAGAATGTACACAGAAGATCCAGATGATGTCATGCCGCCACCAGAATCTAATCTAACTCTAACAGATTATGAAAAAGAGATCATCACCAAATGGATCGAACAGGGGGCAGTGTGGAAAGAACACTGGTCCTTAATCACGCCGCTGAAAGCAGATCCACCTGAGGTAACTAATAAAGAATGGGCTAAGAATGAAATAGACCAATTCGTGTTATCGAAATTAGAGAAACGAGATATCAATCCCAATGACAAGGCGGATAAAAGAAGATTGTTAAGAAGAGCCAGTTTTGACTTAACGGGCCTGGCCCCTTCTAAAACGCAAATAGAATCATTCCTCACAGACGAATCAGAAGATGCGTTTGAGAAGCAAATCGATCAGCTCTTAGCGTCGACAAGTTATGCCGAGCGTATGTCCGCAGACTGGATGGACTTAGCACGGTATGCAGACACGCATGGATATCAGGATGATTTTGAGCGGTTTAACTGGCCATGGAGAGACTGGGTCATTCATGCCTTTGACACTAATATGCCTTATGATGATTTTGTCACTTGGCAGATCGCAGGAGATCTCCTTCCTGATGCAAGCCTTGAACAAAAAATAGCTACCGCATTCAATCGTAATCATAAGATAACTCAGGAGGGTGGCGTCATACCAGAAGAATACAGAGTGGAGTATGTCGCTGACCGAACGAATACTTTTGGTATGGCTTTCATCGGGCTCTCTATGGAGTGCGCCAGATGTCATGATCATAAGTACGATCCCATATCTCAAAAGAATTATTTTGAACTATATAGTTTCTTTAATAATGTACCAGAAGAAGGATTGATTCCAGAGTATGGAGCGATACCTGAACCTTACGTGACGCTGACACAAGAGGACATGCAGCATACCTTAGACTTTATAAATGCGGTGGATACTATTACGGAAGTACCTGTCTTAGTCATGGGCGAGAGAAAGGATGTCAGGCAGAACTATATCCTGAGTCGAGGCCAATACGATCTTCCTACAGAAGAAGTATTTCCATCGACACCAGAATCTATATTGCCGTTCACGGATGCCTTTGATAAAAATAGACTTGGTCTTTCAAAGTGGCTTTTCGATAAAGAAAATCCGCTCACATCCAGAGTGGCAGTCAACCGCTTATGGCAGCAGCTCTTCGGAAATGGCATCGTCAAGACTTCATATGATTTTGGTAATCAGGGGACACTACCGACTCATCCCGAGCTCTTAGATTATCTCGCTGTCAAGTATAGAGAAGAAGGATGGAATACCAAGGTCATGCTGAAATACATCATGATGTCAGCTACCTATCAGCAATCAGCTACCGTGACGCAAGAGTTATTAGAAATAGACCCAGAGAATCTACTTTTAGCAAGAGCCCCTCGGACCAGACTTCAGTCCGAAATGATCAGAGATCATGCGCTGGACATCAGCAACTTATTAGTGGATCAAGTCGGCGGACCCAGCGTGAAGCCCTATCAGCCAGGAGGACTATGGGCAGAGACCACCGGTGGCGGAGGTGGAAGCACAGCTAAGTATGTTGAGGATACAGGAGAAGGATTATACAGGCGAAGTCTCTATACATTTTGGAAACGCACAGTTCCACCACCCAGCATGATGACATTTGACTCAGCAACAAGAGACCTGTGTAGTGTGAAGCGACAGAATACCAGTACACCGCTACAAGCACTCGTGATGATGAATGATCCGCAAATCGTCGAAGCATCCAGAATGCTGGCTTATAGAAGTATTGAAGAAGCAGAAAGTTCAGCAGAAGGTCGGATCGCATTTATGTTTGAATTAGCAACATCACGTAAGCCAGAGAAGGAAGAAGTAGAGATTATCAAATCGCTATTTGATCAAGAGCGAGATCGCTATGAGAGTTCACCCGCAGATGCGGATCAGTTTTTATCAGTAGGAAATTTTGCAATGGAGCCCATACTGAAGCCAACAGAGTTTGCAGCTTATGCATCTATCGCAAGTGCTATCCTAAATTTAGATGAGACAATCACGAGAGGTTAATTAAGGTATATGGAGGATTTATTAAAGAGATCGTTATTACAAAATAGACGTGCATTTTTATCCAGCTCTAGCATCGGTATTGGTACAGCGGCTTTGTCGTCGATATTAGGTATGAGCTTTTTTAAGAAAGGAGATAATGGCATCATAAAAGAAGTCAATAGCGGACCTTCGGGAGCCTTAGATGCTCTACACTTTGCCCCTAAAGCTAAGCGAATCATCTATCTTTTTCAAAGTGGAGGACCTTCACAGTTAGATCTATTCGATTATAAACCGCTGCTAAATGAACGGAGAGGAGAGGAGCTACCTGAATCGATTAGGAAAGGTCAGCGCCTGACAGGTATGACTTCTGAACAAGATTCGTTTCCTTTAGTTGGATCTAACTACGGCTTTAGCCAATATGGGCAAAGTGGAGCCTATATCAGTGACGTCCTTCCTTATACGGCTAAGATAGCAGATGAACTGTGTATCGTGAAGTCGATGTATACTGAAGCGATCAATCACGATCCAGCGATTACATTTTTTCAGACAGGATCACAGCAGACAGGCAGGCCGAGTATGGGATCATGGCTCAGCTATGGATTAGGTAGTGAAAATAAAGATCTACCAGGATTCTGTGTGTTACTTTCCAGAGGAACGGGCAGACCATTTGGACAGCCACTGTATTCTCGACTGTGGGGTAATGGCTTTTTGCATTCGCTGCATCAGGGGGTCCAGTTCAGATCGGGGAAGGATCCAGTGCTGTATCTCAATGATCCTGATGGTATGGATCGGAAGAGTCGTCGTAATATGCTAGATCATGTCGCTGCGCTTAATGAGAAGCAACTGCAAGAATTTGGCGATCCAGAAATATCGACCAGAATATCTCAATATGAAATGGCATATCGTATGCAGACGAGCGTCCCGGATGTGATGAATATTGAAGGAGAGCCAGATCATATCTATCAGATGTATGGTCCTGAATCTACAGTGCCTGGTACTTATGCGGCTAATTGTATTTTGGCCAGAAGATTAGCAGAGCGAGACGTGCGATTTATTCAGCTGTATCATATGGGCTGGGATCAGCATGATAACTTACCTACGGCATGTGCAGCGCAGGCAAAGGATATCGATCAGCCATCAGCAGCACTGGTGATGGATTTGAAGCAAAGGGGTTTATTAGAAGATACATTGATTATCTGGGGTGGAGAATTTGGCAGAACTAACTATTCTCAAGGCACGATCACAGATACTAATTTTGGTAGAGATCACCATCCTCGATCCTTTACGATCTGGATGGCAGGCGGCGGTGTGAAGCCGGGCATGGTCTATGGCGAGACAGATGATTTCGGATATAATATAACTGAGAACCCTGTACACGTGCATGACTTTCAGGCTACGGTCATGAAGCTTTTAGGGATAGATCATGAGAAATTTACTTATAAATATCAGGGCCGACGATTTAGATTAACTGACGTGCATGGTCATGTGGTCAATGATATTTTAGCTTAATATATGGACATTATAGGTCGTCTTCATCCTTTAATCATTCACTTGCCGATAGGAATTTTGATGCTCGCCATTTTGATGGAAGCTAGTATCAGGTTCATGAACAAGCATGAGCTTAGACAGTCTCTGAGTTTTGTACTTGGTGTCGGAGCTCTCTCATCTATTTTTGCTGTCATTACTGGACTTAATCTGGCAGAAAACGGAGATTATGATATGACATTGTTATCGAGACACCAGTGGTGTGCCATAGCGATGACGGGCTTTAGCATTATAGCCTGGTGGCAGCATAGAAAGTTTCAAAGCAACTCAGATGAGGGAACATTATACCTGCCTGCTATGGCAGGTATTGGTCTATTAATGGCAGTGACGGGACACTTGGGAGGCAGCATGACACATGGAGCAGACTTTTTGACTGCTGGAAAATCTTCCTCAGAGCCGATTAAGATTGTAGATATGAGGCAAGCCATAGCCTTCACTGATATCATACATCCCATCATGAATCAGAAATGTAACTCATGTCACAATCCTTCAAAAGCGAAGGGGGACCTGATCATGACGACGAAGGAGGGCATCTTAAAAGGGGGTAAAGAGGGACCAATATTATTAGCAGGCTTTCCTTTAAAAAGTAATTTTCTAAAGCGTGCGCACTTGCCCATGACTGAGAAAGAGCACATGCCACCGAAGGGTAAGAAACAATTGACTACGGATGAGATAGCATTATTTAAGTGGTGGATTAAAGAAGAAGCCTCATTTGATAAAAAAATAGCTGAACTCAATGTGCCTGATTCTATCCAGCTCATATTAAATAAGTATCAGCAAGTGGAGTCGGACTTTGCTGCCATCGATGTAGATCCTGCATCTGAAAGTAAAATACAAGCACTCAGAGAAAAAGGAATTAAAGTTAATACGCTTGGTGAAGGGAGTCCTTGGCTCGATGTGAACTTGTCCTATCGACAAGACATCACATCTGACTTACTTAAAGAATTAAAAAAAGTGTCAGAACAAATATCTGAACTTCAATTAGCTAGTACAAATGTAGACGATCAGCTAGCTTCTGTCATCAGCCGATTTCCAAATCTGAGAAAATTAAAACTACAGAATTCTCAAATTACAAATGATGTCATATCAGAATTAAAGGATCTTAAACATTTAGAAAGCTTAAACTTATATGGCACTTCTGTGAATGATGAAATCATAGAAGATCTTCAAAATCTGTCAAGCCTTAAACAACTATATCTTTGGAAAACCGAAATGAGTGAAGCAGGTGTAGCAGCCTTGCAGAAGGAGAAGCCCTTACTTAAGATCCAGTATAAGCTAGACGCAGATCTCTTTGGCGATGCCTTGTTAAAGGCTCCGATGATTACCGCAGGCGCTGATATATTTAAGGATACTTTGACTATTGAGTTAAATCTTAATTTTAAAAATGTCAAGCTACATTATACAGTCGATGGCTCAGATCCTGACTCTACATCCAGCATATATACAGGTCCAATTACGATACATCAGAGTACTCAAGTAAAAGCGATTGCAATGAAGGAGGGATGGGAGTCCAGCGAAGTCGTTGATCGACAATTCGTAAAATCTTCCATAGAAGCTAAATCAATCGCGATAAGTCCTAAGCCTCATGAAAAATACGCTGGCAAAGGAGCGACGAGTCTTATAGATTTTGTCAAAGGATCTACCCAATTTACTGATGGGAAATGGCTTGGCTATGAAAATCAACATATGTCTTCTACCATTATTCTGGAAGAGATGACAGAAATTAAAGCTGTGACAGTGAGTGCTCTTAAGGCTGATGCTTCCTACATTCATTATCCACGAAGCATAACTGTATCATTATCAAAGGATGGCCAGAAGTTCAATAAGGCAGGCTCTATTGATATTCCAGTGGCAACTGGATCCACTCCCGCAGCGTTAAAAAATTTCTTAGTAAAGCTAGACGCCAGTCAAGCCAAATTCATAAAAATAGATATCAAGAGCCAGCTAGTCAATCCAGATTGGCATTCTGCTCCAGGTGCGGCTTGTTGGATGTTTATTGATGAGATATTGGTGGAAGCGTAGGTTTTTTTAAGCAAGTACATCATGGGGTAACTACCTGCTTTTATAACTATGCGTTTAATAATTCATTTACACGTTTCCCACAAATCGAGTTCAAAAAGTGAATTATTAAACTCAGCTAAATGAATACGCCTGTAATCAATTAAAATAGTACTAATTTCAATCATGAGACTGTCTAAGACTGATACGACTTATTTCTATTTACTAGGGCTTATACTATTTATCTCATGTCAGACTAGAACCTTGGCAGAGCCTAAAGATTCAATGCCCAATATCATACTCTTCTTAGTAGACGATATGGGCTGGCAAGATACATCAGTTCCTTTCTGGACAGAAGAGACAGAACTTAATAAAAGATATCGGACTCCGAATATGGAACGGCTGGCTGCCGAAGGGATGAAGTTTACACAAGCATATGCCACACCAGTATGTTCGCCATCCAGAATCAGTCTGATGACTGGGATGAATGCTGCAAGGCATCGAGTCACTAATTGGACACTGGAGCCAGATGTTCTGAAGGAGCCAGAAATCAACCATCCAGATCTTCATTACCCAGTGTGGAATGTGAATGGCATGACTCCAGATTCTACGATTCCCCATGCAGTATATGCTAAAGCGTTGCCGCAAGTATTGAAGGATCATGGCTACCATACCATACACGCAGGTAAAGCACACTTAGGTGCAAGAACCACTCCTGCTGAGAATCCTCTGAATATTGGCTTTGATGTCAATATTGCAGGTCATGCAGCAGGAGCACCAGCTAGTTATTGGGGAACAGATAATTTTGGGAACAAGGAGTCATTTAAAGCATCGCCGTGGAAGGTGCCAGGCTTAGAAGCGTATCATGGAAAAGATATTTTTCTGACGGAAGCAATCACGCAGGAGGTCATAAAAGCACTAACAGAAAATAATCAATCATTGCCCTTTTTTCTGTACATGTCCTACTATGGAGTCCATACGCCAATCATGGAGGATAGGCGATATTTTCAGAACTATCTGGATACAGGTCTGGATACCATCGAAGCGCGATATGCATCTATGGTGGAGGCGATGGATAAGAGTGTTGGAGATGTATTGAATTATATAGATAGCCAAAATCTTGAGAAGGAGACGATCATTTTATTCATGTCAGATAATGGAGGACTGAGCGCTCATGCTCGTGGAGGGGAGAAAAATACGCATAACTGGCCTTTACGAAGTGGTAAAGGGTCTGCCTATGAAGGTGGTATCAGAGAACCGATGCTCGTTAAGTGGCCAGGCAAGACAGAAGCAGGATCTACAAGTAATCAATATGTCATCATTGAAGATTTTTATCCCTCTATTATAGAGATGGTAGGAATAGATGATGTAGATGTCCCACAGGAGATAGATGGTCAGTCCTTTGTCAATCAACTTAAAAGCCCTATAGATGATGAGCAAACGAGGAACCTCTATTGGCATTATCCTAATAAATGGGGCGGTCGCTGTCCTGGCTGCGATTCGCAAAGTACGATCAGAAAGGGAGACTGGAAGCTGGTCTATTTTCATCTGAACCAAGCTTTTGAATTATATAATCTAAAGGATGATATTTCAGAAGAGCAGAACCTGGCCTTTGAATTTCCAGATAAAGTATTGATGTTAGCTCAGGAGTTGACGGATCATTTAGTAAAAGTAGATGCACAGATGCCTACATATCGATTCAAGAAAACAGCTGTACCTTGGCCCATAGACTCATGGAAATCATACCAGAAAATGACAAAGACTTATACTGTAAATCGTGTTGCACAAAGCATCAATATTTCTGGAAAAGGAGATGATCCTTTATGGAATAAAGCAAATGTACTTGATGATTTCAGTTATCCTTGGAGAGAAGAAGAGGCACCTTCGACCGAGTTCAGAGCCATGTATGATGAAGAAAGTCTTTATTTCTTATATCAAGTTGCCGATGATGAGATACACTTAGAGCAGTCGCATGATACTGATAAGATGAACGCCGTCTATTCAGACAGAGTCGAGATATTTTTCAAAAGAAATGATGTGATGAACCCTTATTATTCTTTGGAAATGGATGCTGACAGTCGCCTCTATGATTCCGTCGGAAAGTTCTACCGAGAGATTGATGGAAGCTGGACATATCCAAAAGATGATATCATGATCAAGTCTTCTATGACAGAAGAAGGATACACAGTAGAGGGCAAAATTTCGATGAAGTCACTAAAAAAGTTTAAGCTGATAAAAGAGGGTGTTATTCATGCTGGTCTCTTCCGAGGTAACTATGTGAATGGTGGTAAAGACACCAGATGGATCAGCTGGATCATACCAGATTCTGATAAGCCTGACTTTCATATCCCATCTTCATTTGGGAGATTAATTTTGAATTAATGAATTCATGTAAGCTATGAGCTTAATTATTGTCTTTTGGATGATCGCTGAACTTGGATGTACTTCAGAAGATGCTGAGATATTCCAAGCACGAATTTAATGACCCCCAGTAAGTGAATAAACAGCAGTCGCTCCATCATTCTTAACGACAATCAATTGATTCTCACCAGATATAAACCTCATCTTCCTCACATCACCTGATAAATAAAGTCCACTTTCTACAGCTGGCACAACTCTGTATTCTTGGTCATCAGAGCCAAGGAAGAGCGCCCCAATACTCGCATCATTTCTCGGTGTTTCGATCTCACTCTGATACATGTTTCCAGCAGTCAAGATATCCAGATGACCATCATCATTAAAGTCCTGAATGATGATGTCGTTGATCTGAGATATCTGAGCTTCTTTGGGTAAGTCTACAGCAGTGTAATGATCTCCTTCATTATAAAGGATCATACTGGAAAATGTGTGAGCTTGATAATGAAGAGCTTGATCGAGCGCATCATCACCATACACATCACTTAGATTCGCTGAGGCAAAAATATCGTAAGTCTCAAAATCTTCTTTTATTGATGGGACCTGCTGCGCAGAGCAAGATCTTCCTCTGAGTGGATATTGCTCGCCGAAGTTATAATAGCTGAGTACGATGTCCTTCTTTTTATTGTCATCAAAATCATCGTAGAAGACCTCAAAGGGTTCTTGCTGAGAAGCTTTATATTTATAATTTTCGCCCAGATTTCCGATAACTAGATCCAGATCTCCATCTCGATCTAAGTCTGCAGCTTTAATCGTATTCCACCATCCAGAAGTGGATATTTTTTGCTGGCTTATCCCGCTGATCACAGTAGGATCTTTCCTCTCAAATCCTGAAGGAGTTTGCACGATCGTAGTGATCGGCATCCATTCTCCTACAATGGTAATATCTATCAGCCCGTCATCATTGGTGTCTGTCCAAATGGCATCCGTCACCATTCCGATATTAATGAGTGCCGGAGCCAAGTCCTTAGTGACATCTGAGAATACACCTTCATCATTCCTAAGCAGTCGACTGATGGATGGGCTGGGGTAGTCCCACGGCTGATGTCGTGCTCCAATGAATAAGTCTAAGTCTCCATCACCATCATAGTCATAAGGCCTGACACAGCTACCGCTTTCCAGTATTCTGGGCATAGACTTAGGTTGTCTCGTGAATGTACCAGTACCGTCGTTAGTATAATATCTATCTAAGTAAATTTTATTTCGGGGGGCTCTTTCATTGCCTCCTGTGATCACGTAGAGATCCAAATCTCCGTCATTGTCCCCATCAAAAAATGCTGCATCTATGTCTTCATACATCGCGTCTTCTGCTGGTAAGATATTCTGAGCTTCTTTAGTATTTCCACCCAGATAGACGACTGAAGACTGACCTGCTGCTCCACCGATAAATACATCGACCATCCCATCACCATTGATATCTCCCGTTGCTATTGCTGGACCCCATTCACTCATTTTGTGTGGCAGCAGCACTTGATATGCATAATCATCAAATTCATTTTCTTGATGTGTAAAGTTGATTTCAGAGGTTTCATCTTTTTTAAATAAAGTAGCTATCTTTTCTGTTTGCTGACTTTCTGATTTTATAGATTGATCATTAAGGTCTATGGTCATTAATTGATCAGCAGCGACATCTGTCAGGACTGATTCACTCTGATCTGGCCAGTGTATGATTAGCTTATCTACAGCGGTGGATGCACCGAGTCCAAAGTGTGCGATCTGCTCAGAGGAAGAATACATGCCTCTGGCACTTGAGATTTCTATCATTTGAATTTTATCGCCAATCTGGATGATCACTCTGGCACCAAGTAAGGATCGGTGCGTTGTTTTGTCCGTGAGATTGACTCTGAGATAATGTTGGTTTAGCTGGGCAGCATTATTCTCATACAAGAATGCCTCTTGATTGATGTTATTCACTATAATGTCTAAGTCTCCATCATTATCTAAGTCGCCATAAGCACAGCCGTTAGAGAAGGATGTCTGATCCAGGCCCCAGTCTTTTATTTTCTTTTCGAATCTGATTCCATCTTTATTTTTGAATGCATAATTTGATAAGGGTACAGATGGGTGGAGGTCAAGTGCTTGATCCAGATCTAAGAATTCAAATAGTTGGACTTCTCCAGCTTTAGGATTATCCTTTAAGAAGACATTGATTTGCTCTTGTACATTTTCTGCAAATTTTTTATTGACATCACTGTTACGGATGTCTCTGAGTAAGCCATTAGTCACATAGATATCTTTCAGTCCGTCATTATCAAAATCAGCTATGACATTAGACCAGCTCCAGTCAGTGTTAGATACACCAGCGATTTGGGCTATGTCGCTAAAGTGCTCATTCCCTTGGTTCAGCTGGAGGGTATTAAACATATATTGGTAGTGTGCGCCCTGAGAGACCAGCTTCCAGAATACTTCGGGATACATGCCTCCCATGTTTGACTTCTGCCGATAGTTATCTTCTGCTACCATATCCAGTGCCATGATGTCGAGCCACCCATCGTTATTGATGTCAGCCACATCGACACCCATGCTGTAGTAAGATATATGGCCCATTGCGTCATCGATGTGATTCTGAAATGTACCATCTTGCTGATTGATGTATAAGAAGTCGGGAGCTTCATAATCATTAGTGACATAGATGTCTTGCCATCCGTCATTATTGATATCAGCAACTGTAGCACTATTTCCATAACCAGCTTTCAGGATTCCAGCTTCTTTTGTCACATCTTGGAAGGTATTATCCCCTTTATTTCGATACAGGACAGGTGCCCATTTTTCTTGCAGAAGGTCGGTCCCAGAGTAGTCTGAGTAGTTGCCAGGATTAGGCGGTTGATTCAATATGTATAGATCAAGTAAGCCATCTCGGTCATAATCTAAGAATGTCGCGTGTCTTGTTCTTTCAGAATTATCGACTCCATACGCAGCAGCCATTTCTTTGAATTGGAATCCTCCCTGATTGATGTATAATTTATTTTTTCGAAGCTCAGGGCGATCATCATAGAGCTCACATGTGACATATATGTCTATGAGCCCATCGTGATTTACATCTCCTGTGATGATGCCAGAAGCCCATGCTCCATTTTCAATAAGGCCTGCAGGTAAGGACATATCCTGGAAGACCATATTTCCTTGGTTTTTATAGATTTTATCTTCGACCAGATTACCTGCAAAGTAGACATCTAATAAACCATCATTATCAAAGTCTGCCATGGCGACACCTGCTCCACCGTAATAATTACTGTATAACAATATGTTGTGCTCTTTCTTATCGTAGATCTTATTGTTGAAGGTGATGTGAGAGTTTTGACTTGGAATCAGCCTAAATAATGGTTCTTCTTGTCCAGATAATGATGGAAGTGTAAAGAATACAATCAGAAAAAGTACTGCTTTTTGGTACTGCATATTGCTTCTATGAGAATAAATAAAATCGATATCAAAGTATTTAATTCAAATAAGATCTCTCTTAACGAAGCTTATATTTAGTTAAATCTTAACTAAATTAATATTAAAACTAACATAATTGGTCTTTGCCTTCATTGTAAAATATTGAGCTTCAATTGTTTATCACAATAGCAAATTATATTTGGTTTAATAGTACTTGAAATGTGCAAATAAGTCACTTTTATATTATTAATTTAGATGTAAGCGCATCGCGCCAACTATATTTTTTTTAAACTAACTATATTTTGCATGAAAATTTATCTAACTATTTTTCTAATGCTGTTATCCATAGCATTATTCTCACAGCGTACCGTCACAGGTACCATTTTAAACTCCGAGGGAGACCCCTTAATCGGTGCCAATGTCATGGAACAAGGCAAATCAAATGGGACGATTACAGATCTTGATGGAAATTTTTCTCTATTAATTACGGAGGGCTCGATGCTGGATATATCATATACTGGATATGCAGATCAGGCCATTTCTACTGATAATGCTACTAACTTCAACATCACACTAGATGAGGGTGCGTTTCTGGATGAGGTGGTTGTCACGGCTCTGGGTATAGAGCGTAAGAAGCGAGCACTGGCATACTCTGTCACGGAGCTGGAAGGATCTTCATTAGCTACTGCGAAGGAGATAAACATTGGTAACTCACTGGCTGGTAAAGTAGCAGGAGTCAATGTAAGTAATCCAGCAACTGGGCCTGGCGGATCTACCAGAATTGTCATCAGAGGTAATGGAAATATCTCTGGGAATAACCAGCCACTTGTCGTAGTAGATGGTGTGCCGATTAATACAGGTAACCTTGGCTCTGCAGGTATGTGGGGAGGTCAGGACTGGGGTGATGGATTATCAAGTGTTAACCCTGATGATATAGAGACTATGACAGTACTTAAGGGTAACACGGCTGGTGCGTTATACGGCTATAGAGCTGATAATGGTGTCATCGTCATCACCACTAAGAAAGGCTCAAGAGATGGTGGTATCGGAGTAGAATTTAACTCTAACTATCAGGTAGAGACAATCATGGATAACTATGATTTTCAACGAGAATATGGCCATGGAATCCGGGGAGCGAAACCAGCCACTGAGGCAGATGCATTTGCTAATGGTTTATCATCTTGGGGAGCACCACTGGATGGTAGCTCTGTTCTACAGTTTGATGGAGTGGCTAGACCATATTCTGACGCTGGAGATAATCTCAGTCGATTCTACGGTACTGGAGCTACATTTACTAATACTTTAGGAATTAATGGTGGAGGAGAAGGTTACGGCTTTAGATTTTCACTGACTGATTTAGATAATAAAGGTATAGTACCCAATTCTGGGATAGATAGAAAGACTTTCTCAGCTAATATCAATGCCAATAAGGGAATATTCTTTGGTTCCATCAGTGGCTCATTTGTGAATGATGCGACGACTAACCGACCAAGACTTTCCGACTCTCCTGGTAATGCTAACTACACTGCATGGTCACTTCCACCAAGTATCAATATCAATGATCTTAGAGGTGACGAAAATAAGTTAGGGGCTAATGAAGATGGCACAGAATTAAAATTCAATAATAATGATTTTGTAACAAATCCTTGGTGGGCATCTCATCAGTTTGAGGGCAATAATACCAAAAATCGCTTGTTTGGAAATGTTACTTTAGGTGCCGAACTACTGCCAGGATTAACGCTGACTGGGAAAGCAGGTCTAGACAGATTCAATGATCGAAGAAGGAATCTGACACCTTATGGTACAGCTTTCAGTACTTTAGGTGGTCTTACTGAGTCTAATCGAGAATTACAAGAAGTAAATCTGGAAGCGATACTAAGATACGCCGGTGATATTAATCCTAGTATCGGAGTAGATTTCTTAGTCGGAGGAAATCAACAGAAAAATTTTGATGAGACTTTGAGTGTTGGTGGAGGAAATTTTAATATACCTTTCTTACATACAGCGAAGAATCTCGATAATCAAAGCACAGGATATGGCTACAGTCAATATCAAGTAAATTCTGTTTTTGCTATGGCAGAGATTTCCTTATTAAACTCATTATACATCACAGCGACTGGAAGACAAGATTGGTTCTCCACCTTGACTGATCCAACTGGCGCAGAATCTGAGAATAGTATTTTCTATCCTTCATTAGGTGTGGCATATGACTTAGTCGAAGGATTAGGAGGTTCGCTTCCAGCAATTATAGATTTTGCTAAGGTCAGAGCTTCATGGGCTAAAGTAGGTGGAGCCACAGACCCCTATCAGTTAGGTCTTAATTACGGTATTGTAGGCCAGGGTCATTTAGGGCGACCACTCGGAGCTATTTCTAATGGTACAGTACCACCATTAGGTTTAAGGCCTTCGACTAATAAGGAACTTGAATTGGGATTTGATTTAAGATTATTCAAGGGTAAGGTAAATGTAGATCTTGCAGTATATAGCAGGGAGACGATCAATGGAATACTAGACGCAGGAATTTCATCCACTTCAGGATTTGGATCTAAAAAAGTGAATGTCGGTAGGGTGACAAATAGCGGAATCGAATTATTGATAGATGTAGAGGTATTACGAAAAAGTAATTTCACTTGGAGGACTAGCGTGAACCTAGCTAATAATATTAATGAGGTGGCAAGTCTATTGACGGAAGAGGCAGATGGGGAACAAATTAGAATCGAAGAAAGTAGAACAAGAAATGCTTTTATTCACCTCATTGAAGGTCAGCCTTACAGTCAGGTAATGGGATTTGCTTATGTGAGAGATGGGAGTGGTAATATTGTGGTAGATGATACTAATGGACTTCCTCAACAAGGAGAATTACAAGCCTTTGGCACAGGAGTACATCCTTTATCTATTGGATGGCAGAACTCGTTTAGCATTGGACCTGTGGGTATAAGCTTCTTAATCGATGCTAAGTCAGGTGCACAGATCTATAATGCTACCAATGCGTATGGGTATAATAATGGACTGCACAAAGCAACTTTAGAAGGAAGAGAGAGTGGTATAGGTTCAGTGGCAGCTATAGATGTTCAGGATTATTATCAGCGTATAGCATTTGGTATATCTGAAGAGTTTATTCAAGACGCTGATTTTATAAAGCTGAGAGAATTAATCATCAGTTATAGATTACCTAATGATTTATTAGAAAATGTTCCGTTTAAAGATATCTCTATTTCATTTGCTGGGAGAAATTTAGCATTATTAGCAAGTAGCACGGATAATATCGACCCAGAATCTACATATACGACAGGTAATGGACAAGGGTTAGAGATGTTTGGTGTGCCTGTGACGAGATCATTCGGATTGAATCTAAGTGCCAAATTTTAACCATCACTTTTACTAAATTATAATAGATAAACAATGAAATATTTAAAATATAAAATCTTAATTGTCTTCGTTGGGATGATGTTATTCAGTACATCCTGTGATGATAATTTTGCCGAAATCAATACAAATCCAACTGTAGGAATTGAAATCAATCCCAATTTCCAATTCTCATTTGTACAGCTGAGGACCTCAGGAGGAAGATATGAAAACTGGAGAGCAGGCCTTATTTATTCGTCTATGATGATGCAGCACTTAGCTGCCACTTGTGGGTACTGGGCGGGAGATAAATACACTTTTAATGGAGGTTATTCTTCTTCTCTCATTGATAGAGCATATAATGAGCAAGTCAAAGATGCAGTGGATTTAGTCAACACCTTACAGACCACTGATGTAGGAGATCAGACCATGCTAGGTATGGCTCGCATCTGGAAGGTTGTGATTTTCCACAGACTGACGGATCTTTATGGAGATATACCATATTTTGAAGCAGGAAAAGGTGCTATAGAAGGCATAGACTTTCCTGCATATGATGCACAAGAAGTCATCTATATGGATATGCTTAATGAGCTGGAGCAAGGAGTCGCACAGTTAGGCGACGGGGGATTCGGTGACGCAGACTTACTGTATAGTGGGGATGTAGATAAATGGCGTAAGTTTGGTAACTCTATGATGCTTCGCTTAGCGATGAGACTCTCAGAAGTAGATCCTGCTGCAGCTCAAGCATGGACAGCTAAAGCAATTGCTGGTGGTGTGATGGATTCTAATGATGATGATGCATTCATAGAACATGATAGTGGACCTGAAGGAATTAATCGAAATGGAATAGGAGAAGTCTTAGACAAAGCGAATGGTTTTGGAGATGACTGCCCACGATTGAGTGACACCTTCGTCAATTGGATGAGCTCCAAAGACGACCCTAGATTAGAAATTATAGCCATACCATCCGATAGTACGGGTGTGATAGCAGGCATGCCTAATGGTTTAGACGAGGCACTTCTCGCTACAAATCCCACAGGTACCTCTGTAGATGACTTCAGTCGTATTAATCCAGCTATAGTTAGAGTATCGTCTCCCATGATGTTCATGACAGCTGCAGAAGCTCAGCTGCTGAGTGCAGAGGCGGCTGTTAGGGGCTGGCACGGTGGTGACGCATCAAGTTTATTCTCCGATGGAGTTGCATTAGCATTGGGTATTTGGATGCACTATGATCCAGCACTTGCGTTGGACGAAGCTACTATCTCGGAGTATGTCGCTGCGAATAGCTTGGATGAGTCAGATGCTCTAAGTCAAATTGGATGGCAATACTGGGCAGCCACTTTTTTAAATGAATACGAGGCCTTTTCTAATTATCGAAGATTAGGATTCCCAGATTTGACACCAGTAGACTATCCTGGTAATATCACTAATGGTCAGATTCCAGTGAGATTGGCGAATAATCCTGGAGAAGCGACGCTTAATCCAAGCTGGCAGTCAGCTGCTGATCGTCAAGGACTAGGCACAGACTTTCCAAGTCATATGTCTGTTCCTGTGTGGTGGGATAAATAGATAGATTTTTTTAAATTTTTTATAGCTGGAAGTATTTCATTATGCTTCCAGCTTTTTTTATGTGTAAAAACAAGGTCATGATCAGATGTGTATATTTTTAGTACGTTATTTTCGTGTCTTGACGTTTCTAATCAACCGAAAATATTTGCCATGACCAATCTAAAAATCGCCAAGATCTTTAAGCATTCATTTTCCTACGGTCAGATTTAACTGATAAAATCGGCGTTAATTCACTTCTTTATCTTCTCAGCATCCAGCCATCTATGATAAGCTCGTGCATTCTTGGCATGACCACCAGATGTAGCAGCAAATGCATGTTCTGAATTATATCCTGGCTTAGCACACATGTATAGATAGTTATGGTCTTTAGGATTCAGCACGGCATCTATGCTGCTGATCGATGGCATGTAGATTGGTCCAGGAGGGACACCAGGATAGATGTAAGTATTGAATGGGGAATCTATTGCTAAGTGTTTCTTTAAGACTCGTCTGATGCTAAAATCTCCTAAAGCAAATACAGCTGTAGGGTCTGCCTGTAGCAGCATTCCTTTTTTAATTCTATTCAGATATAGTCCAGCTATGATAGGCTTTTCATGATTCTTGATGGATTCCTTTTCTACGATAGACGCTAAGCTGTAGACTTGCTCTTTAGTCAAGCCTGAAGCCTCCACTTTTTTCATTCTATCCTTCTTAGACCAGAAAGCTTCATTTTCTATTTTCATTCTATTGATGATGTCCTGCGAGCTGACATCCCAGAAAAAGTTGTATGTGTTTGGGATGAATAAACTCATAACATTTTCTTCTGTCAGATTCAATTTATTCAATTGTTCTGATGATAGCAGTTCATTAAGAAAACTGATGGAGTCTGGTTCTAAATATGCGGTCAGCTTGCCTGCGAGCTCTTGCACGGTTCTGACATTATTGAAAGTCACTTTAGTAGGT
>Ga0209831_1001180_pt1 | contig 24678 bp, 13 predicted proteins | sample Maine_Asex4_meta_FD_187451 | JGI IMG/M metagenome (GOLD analysis project Ga0209831, IMG submission 187451) | Marine algal microbial communities from Maine, USA - Maine_Asex4_metaG (SPAdes) (version 2) | ecosystem: Host-associated > Algae > Red algae > Unclassified | place: Maine, USA | collected... | reverse complement strand
TCGTAAAATTCAGATCGCCGCCACTGATCGGATAAGGACCAAAACTTACCGAGGCGCCATAAGCACCCATTGTTGCATTCGGATCATTGGCGGTCCAACTCGCTCCCGTATTGCTTCCGGTTACGGTCACTTCAAAACTATACGTATCATCACTCGGATCGGAAGGCGTTCCGTTGGCACTACATAATACATTGGCTACTACTGTTTCTATATCACAAAGGTCAGAACAGGGCGCTGGCGCAACGGCCATTACCATAGTTGTACAGGCAGCATCATCCACATCGGTGATCGTAAAATTCAGATCGCCGCCACTGATCGGATAAGGACCAAAACTTACCGAGGCGCCATAAGCACCCATTGTTGCATTCGGATCATTGGCGGTCCAACTCGCTCCCGTATTGCTTCCGGTTACGGTCACTTCAAAACTATACGTATCATCACTCGGATCGGAAGGCGTTCCGTTGGCACTACATAATACATTGGCTACTACTGTTTCTATATCACAAAGGTCAGAACAGGGCGCTGGCGCAACGGCCATTACCATAGTTGTACAACCAGCATCATCCATATCGGTGATCGTAAAATTTAAATCACCGCCACTGATCGGATAAGGACCAAAACTTACCGAGGCGCCATAAGCACCCATTGTTGCATTCGGATCATTGGCGGTCCAACTCGCTCCCGTATTAGCTCCCGTTACTGTCACTTCAAAACTATACGTATCGTCACTCGGATCGGAAGGCGTTCCGTTGGCACTACATAATACATTGGCTACTACTGCTTCTATATCACAAATGTCAGAACAGGGCGCTGGCGCAACGGCCGTTACCATAGTTGTACAGGCAGCATCATCCACATCGGTGATCGTAAAATTCAGATCGCCGCCACTGATCGGATAAGGACCAAAACTTACCGAGGCGCCATAAGCACCCATTGTTGCATTCGGATCATTGGCGGTCCAACTCGCTCCCGTATTGCTTCCGGTTACGGTTACTTCAAAAGTAAAGGTATCATCACTCGGATCGGAAGGGGTTCCATTGTTATCACAGGACATATTAGTTACTACTCCTTCTATATCACAAAGGTCAGAACAGGGCGCTGGCGCAACTGCCATTACCATAGTTGTACAAGCAGGATCATCCACATCGGTGATTGTGAAATTAATATCGCCACCGCTGATCGGATAGGGGCCGAAGGATACAGTTGTATTATACATACCAGTGGTAGCATCAGAGTCATCGGCCGTCCAGGAGGCGCCAAAATCTATTCCTGTCACGTTCACATTGAAGGTATAGGTATCATCCGATGGATCAGAAGGAGTATCATTATCGTTACAAATAATATCGGCAACTGAGTTAGAAATCATACAATTTACACAATCCGTAATGTCAAATGTTATGGAAGTGTTGGTTTGAATATTCATACAATTATCCTCTACACCGCCAGAAGTATTTCCTAGGTTTAAGGTATAGGTACCATTTTGGTCCATTGGAGCGTCAACCACAAAAGTGAAGTTTGCTCCAAAGTTTGCTCCACCGTCACAATCGCCACCTGTTATTACATCTGTCAAATTATGAACGGATAAATCAGGGAAGGTAACTGTAAAATCAGCAGTTTGAATGGATGCACAAGTAATGGGTTCCGTAAAAGAAACATTTATTGAATTATCATCACAACTTACCGGCCCAGCTATCATATCAAAATCTGGTGCTGTTTGATCAAAAATAGTAGCAGTCGATGAAGAAAAATCAAGATCGAAACCACTTAAAGAAGTACTAAAGTTACTAACTATTAAAGTCAGCGTTTGACCAGCAGTAACCGGGATTCCTGAATTTAACAAGGCTCCATCAGCACCCTGACTACTCAATGGACCAGCGGGAGGTACTGCTCCAGTAACTCCAGCAGAAATCGAATAGTTACAACTAACTTCTGGGCTTGCTCCACTTGGTATGCCAGCACATCCGTTGGTTGAAATATCATATACCGCAAAATCATAGTCATCAGTTGGGTCCATTGGAGTAATTAAAAACCCTAAGTTTCCAGCAGTTTGAACATTTATAACAAACCAAACACTGTTTAATTCTCCCATTGAGAGACAAGAGCTTGCCGGTATTTCATTTGGATCTTCTCCTGCGCCAAAAAATCCGTCTGTATAAGAGTAAGTTACATCACAAACTGCAATAGCTCCACTACAATCCTGAGGAGGTAGTTCAGGAGGACAATTTGAAATAGTAAGATCAAAATCTGTACAACTTGGCATAAAAACCGTTCCACCGGGAGTAGTAACAACCTCCGGGGCAGAGAATACGATGTAATACTCCTCCCCTCCTATCAACTGAGCCGTGGTAGCCGGCATATCATTTTCATCTATTCCCGTTGCAATGCAATCAGGATTTTGATCCGGACAATCACTAAAAATGAATATCGCAGGATCAGCATCCGGGTTGCTTCCATTACTGGTTTCAAAAATATAACAACCATCTGCAGGCGGCGTAAAGGTCATTACGGTCTCTTCTGTATTTAAATAGAAAGCAAAAGGATTATCACAACCTGCTATATCTGTATTCTGATAATCATCACCAGCCCCGCAACTGGTCATTCCAGGATTACTACCTATATTGACCTCAATTGGATTGACACAACTCAGTCCTTCGTCAGAACAAGGAGGTGGAGCAGTAACCGTAAATTCGATGGTACACATATTGTCATCAATATCCGTTATAGTAAAAGTAACATCGCCATCAACGATATTATAAGGTCCAAAAGTGACGGGCATATCATAGGCACCCGTAGTGGCCGCTGGATCATTGGCGGTCCAGGAGGCTCCGACATCTACTCCAGAGACCACTACATCAAAGGTATAAGTATCATCCAATGGATTAGTTGTAGTACCATTGTTGTTACATTCTATATTAGAAACTCCGGCTGATGAAAGAATACAACTGGCACAGTTTGAAATATCAAAGGTGATGGACGTATTGTTTTGAACATTCATACAATTATCCTCTATTCCACCACAGGCGTTACCAATGTTTAGCGTATAAGTACCATCCTGATCCATGGGGCCGTCGACCTCAAGAGTAAAGTTTTGACCAAAATTTGCGCCGCCGTCGCAATCAACACCCGCCACATTGGTTATCATATGAACCGAGGCATCCGGATACGTTAGCGTAAAATCACAAGTAGCGATGGAAACACAGGTAATGGGTTCATTAAAAATAATGTCGAGTGAAGTATCATCACAATTTATGGGGCCAGTCACCATGTCAAAATCTGGTGGTGTCGTATCTGTTACCGTTGCCGTAGTTCCAGGTCCAGTAGGTGGATCAAAATCCAGAACAAAACCAGTTAAAGAAGTACTAAAGTTACTAACCAATAAGGCAAGGGTTTGACCTGCGGTTACGGGAATAACCTCATTCACCAATGTTCCAGCTGCGTCCTGGTTATTTAATGCTCCTGTAAAAGGTAAATTAGCACCCGTCACTCCAGCTGACTGGGCAAAATTACAACTTAGCTGTGGGCTGGCTCCTGACGGAATTCCGGCACATCCATTAGCTGTAATATCGAATACAGAAAAATCATAATCATCGGTTGAATTCTGAGGGGTAATTAAAAAAGCCAGGTCTCCGTCGGCCTGAACCGTTATGACAAACCAGACGCTATTCGTTTCTCCGGCAGCAAAACAAGTTCCTGGCGGGGTTTCGTTAGGATTCATACCAGCGCCAATAAAACCGTCTGCGTAAGTGTAAGTAGATTCACAAACCGGGATGGCTCCAACACAATCCTGAATAGGTGCCTGAGGAGGGCACTGTGAGATTACCAGATCAAAATTAGTACAAGCGTCATTAAAAAGATTTCCTGCAGGCGTTGATGTAATCTCTGGTGCCGAGAATACAATAAAATACTCTTGTCCTGCAATTAGTTCAGCCGTAGTGGCTGGCATATCATTTTCATCTATTCCAGTGGCAATACAATTGGGTGCCTGATCCGGGCAATTATCAAAAATAAAAATAGCCGGATCCGCCTCAGGATTACTTCCATTGCTGGTTGCAAAAATATAACAACCATCCGTTTGGGGAGTAAAGGTCATTACTGTTTCTTCCGCAGTTATGTAAGTAGCAAAAGGGTTATTACAAGCGGCTATGTCGGCAGGGTCATAATCATCTCCAAAGCCACAACTGGTCATTCCGGGGTAAATACCGACTCCAGGAAGATTAATAGGATTTCCACAAGTCAATCCAGGAGGACAATCTCCACTTCCACTGGTAATATTCAAATCAAATTCTGTACAACTTGGCATTGCCAAGGCAGGACCGGCCAGTTCGACGGCCGATACCAGAATATAATAAGTTAGCCCTGCCTCCAGCGTGATATCCACGGCGGGAAAGCCATTTTCAACTTCGTCACTTACTAGGCAAGAGACTCCTGCGACGTCCGGACAATCACTCGTTACGTATAAGCCTACATCGGCAGCGAGATTGGAATTGGCCGTTCCGGCGGTAGTGATATTATAACAATCTGTGGTGCTCGGTGTAAAGGTGATGATCACATCCTCCCCACCCGAATAAAAGCCTCCACAGCCATCTGCCTGGCCATAATCGTTGCCCAGGCCACAAAGGTTGATAGCGGGTGTCGTCCCTTCATTAACGACCAATGGTGTATTACAATCTACTCCAAGCGGACAATTAGCTCCACCCCCCGAAACGGACAGATCAAAATTTTGACAACTTGGAGCAACTAATGCGGGGCTGAGAAAATCTACGGCCGAAATCACTACGAAGTAAGTAACACCAGCGTTAAGATAGGCGTCGGCCATGGGCATATTATCCATCCCAGTTTCGGAGACGATACAATTTCCATTGGCATCGGGACAATTGTCCAAAATAAACATCCCTACATCGGCAGTGGGGTCAGAACTTGCGTTCGCAGCCATGGCAAAAGTATAACAATCTGTTACGTTTGGTGTAAATTGATAAACAAGATCATCTGCGTTTCCATAACCCATACCGCACAATTGGGCATCGGTGTAATCATTTCCAGTACCACAACTGGTTTGATTAGGAAAGGAACCAGTATTGAGAATAATGGGATTCTCACAAATATTCCCAGCCGGGCAAGGTACCTCAACAATAGAAATATCAAAATCAGTACATTCTGGATCGTTGGCGGCTACCACGATGGTGTAAGTAGTTCCTGCCAGCAAATTTACTGTTGTCACAGGGCCTCCATTATCCATTTCTCCAGAACCAATACAAGTAGCGGTGCCGGAATCAGGACAATTATCCAGGATAAAAACGCCCATATCGGCATCCGTGTTGGTTAGGTTAGCAATCGTCACATCATAACATCCGTCAGCAGGAGCAGTGTAGGTAAACACAACATCTTCCCCATTCATATAAGTACTTTCACAAGCATCCGTGTCATTATAATTATCCCCCTGGCCACAGGTAGATACACCCGTTGCGCTTCCCCCAGTTAAAGGTATGGGGTTGGCACAGGTTTCTCCACCTTGAGCACAGGCACTTAAATTAAAATCAAAAGCGGAACATTGCGGAGCATTAAAGGTAGACACGACAAAATAATAAGCGGTACCAGCTTCTAAATAAACATCGAGCGATACGTTATCAGCGCCACCATTTTGTGCGGACGCCACGCATCCCATGGTTATACCGGGACAATTATCCCAAATAAAAACACCTAAAAAAGTTTCTGTATTCGTAAAATCCAACGTATAACATCCTTCAGTTGCGGGAGTAAACTCCATTACGTAATCGTCTCCAGTTATATAATTATTATCTCCACAAGCAGACATATCATAATCATCACCAAACCCACAAGTAGTTCCGGCTACAGAATAAGGCAGACCAGGAGGAATCATAAACGGGTCGTCACAGGTTGAGCCCGGAGGGCATTCGACTATACTAATATCAAAATCGGTACAAGGGGTCATTCCAAGTAAGGGGTCTGGATCCGTACTTACTAAAATATAATAGGTAGTTCCTCCGGTCAATTCCAGATTAATATTTGGATTTCCGGCAGGTGCTTCTGCTTCTGCTACGCAGGTAGCTGAAGCAACGCAAGCATCCCAGACAAAAAGTCCTACTGCCCCCGCCACAGTATTAGAGACATCAATACTATAACAAGAATTGGCTGGTGGGGTAAATTCTAAAACATATTCTGGTCCAACCATAGAAAAGCTCATACAACTTGAGTTGTTGTCAAAATCGTTTGAACTTTGGCAAGTTGTCAGTCCGGTTATAGGAGTTCCAGTGGTAATAACCATGGGGCTACTACAATTAAATCCAACTGGCGCACAAGCTGCTCCGGTATTTTGGACCACGGTGACATCCGTAATAGATGCAGGATTAGCGACACAATTGTCACCTGGAACAGGACCTACTGGCGGTACGTTTTCCGTTAGTAGTACTCTGATAAATCCAGAGGTGGTCGCCGTAAATGTAATGGAAGCCTGATCTGCAACGGGAGCGCCACAAAAGTCATTATTGTCTATAATGAAGTTAGTTGTGGCATCATCAATCAGGGTCAGATGGGTATCAAAATTATTTTCGTTGCAAGTATTGATGGTATACTCCGCACCGTTACAAACGTACAATAAGAAGTATTCTCCGGCAGTAACCCCAGCTGCCGTTTGGCTGATTCCTGCTCCCGGAGAAACAAGTGGAGATACATTAGGAGTCTCTGTTCCACCGGTACATTGAGCAAAGACTACGGATGATGAAAAAAAGAAGAGAATAAAAAGAATGAAATGGGTGAAGGGTAAGTAGACTTTTTTCATGCTTTGTTTTTATTAAAATTAAAATTGAAGTAATCCAGTACACTGTTTTTAATAGATCATCTGATCATTAAGTAATGCGCAGAAATGGGATACAATAAAAAATTTCCCTTTGTACAAGGCGAAAACTACAGGTGATACGGTAGCACCTGCGAGTATTTTAACAATGTTTAGGGAAATTATTCGTTTATATATAGTTCACTCAAATATCTATATACAATCTTAGAATACTCCGCTTATCTGATTTGTGAACATATATGAGAAAAAAAGCAGTTTCGAGAATTCGAAACTGTTTTAAGGAGTGATAATATATTTTAATGCATTGAAAAAGCCTGGGAATACAATTGCACAAAAAAATTTATTGATAAATGGATAGAGAAGAGGAAGGGTTATGAGAAGAAACTGTTTTTTTTTAGACAAAAAATAAGTTTGCAGAGTGGTTAAGCTTGACTTTACTATTTTTATAAACAGTAGATATTTACATGTAAGCATTTTTCTTTTTATAGTTCATTTTTTTGCAGAAAAAAAACGAAACCCCGCCTGACTGACATCAGTCGGGCAGGAAAAAATCTGCCGCCTGTCGCATTTTTCCCTGTCTGACTGGTCATCCAGGCAGGGAATTCGCGGTCCCGCCCGCTTAGCGGTTCATTCACTTCTCGCATTGTCATGCTCGACTCTTCGAGATCGTTCATTCATTAATAAAAATTCAAAGCGAATAAACTCGCATTATAAATTTTCTATTATTTAACACATTGGTTTATCGCACTTTGCGTTTTAATCAAATTTATCTATGCTCAAACTTCCGCTTTCGCGTGCACTCACTTAACGTATTGTCATACGTTCCCCTTCGGGATCGTTCGTTTATACCGAATGGAAAAAAGCTCAAGGTCGGAGGGGTTCGTTTAAAGCAAGAATTATTTCGTTCATCAATTAAAGTTTAGAAAGAATACTAATTTGAAAACATCATAACTTTTAATAACCATATTTTTAGCGCTTATTAATAGTTTAAATTTTAAATTAAAAACCAACTAAACTACTTCCATTTTGTAGTAGTATTTTTAATATTAAAAGACTGATAATCAACATTTTATTTTTTTAATGATGTAGTTTTCCTTTGTTTAATCTAGCTGCACAAAGTAGTAAAGTCAAGCTAAGGATTAAACATCTCATGATTACTCCGCAGATTACCTTTACTTGGGGTTGTTGTAATTTGCAAATACCACTTTTGGTATTTATACTACCTTATCTGATTTTTGCCAAAATATGAGCAAATTTTTAGTAATATCTCATCATATTAGATTTTGGTAAATAACATATTATACTGTTTATGACCAGTAATAATTTTAACCAGATAGATTCCGGAAGCTAAATGACTTACCTCCAATACCTGAGAAGAAGAAAGAGTATCTACTAGAACAGGTTTACCGAGCTTATCGTAGATCAGAATTTTGGTATCTTCATAAGTATCGTTAGCTGGTAATTTGATATTAATGATATCTGATCCAGGATTTGGAAATAATTTAATTTCACCATTGAAATCTACTCGGAGCGTAATAGTTTCAAATATTTCCATTTTGCCATCAATATCGTATTGAGACAAGCGATAATAACGAGTACCAGCCGCTGGAGTTTCGTCAAAATACTGGTAGGTTGTTCTTTCAGTGGAATTCATTTTTCCGGGTATTTCTATCAGGTTCAACCAATTTCTTCCGTCCATACTTCTTTCCAGTAAGAAGTAATCATTATTAAATTCACTGAAGGTTTCCCATGACAGATACACTTTTTTATGTTGTTCCTCGCCCTTGAAATAGTTTAAATTAATGGGCAGGATTCCATTTGATCCTAAAGCGAATGATTGGTCTACGTTAGGCAAACCACAAGTACTTGGATTATCTGTGGTCCAGTCAAAATCAGAAGCACCCGTTCCATTACCTGTTAATTGAAGGGAATGAGTAGAAAGCGTTTGTGCTCCAATAGCTTCAGAAGTGAGTCCATTAGCAGGACCATTTGTCGCAGTAATTTCAGCGCCAAAAGAAAGGAATTGAACTACCTGCCCATTATTGTCCGTCAAAACAATACCATCGGTACCATTAAGGAAAATAACCGCATCGACGATAATAAAATCGAAACCGGCCTCTGTAGCATTAATCGTACCCGTAAGAGGTTGTGTAGTAGAAAGAGATCCATCTGATAGATACCTGTGTAATTTCCAACCGCTAAGATCCGTACCTTCTGGTGTTACAATTTCGATACACGGAGTAGGGGTTAAATAGTTAATTTCGTTTATGAAAGTTGACTGTCCAAATATGCTAAATCCAAGAAGCAGTGATAAGATAAGGCATAATATTTTTTTCATAATCAGTAATTTAATTTTTAACATCTTGCATTATTATTGGAAGATTTTTATAGTGGAATGTAGCATTTTTTATGGTTTAATCATAACTTATTTGGATATTATAATGTTCAATCAGGTAATTCAGGTTTTCATGAAGGTCGACAAAAATGACGTTTTCCTTAGTCTGCAAGTATATTTTTTCAAATTTTTTGGCGTATTGACTCTTTTTGGTAGTCTGCCACATAGAGGTATAGTATATGGCATGAATAGAAAGGTCATTGACCGGATGGACCGCTTGATCTTTCAGTTGCTTTTTATAACGTTTAAAGGTAGCATCTACTTTTTCAAAATCACTTAATTTAAAATAAGCAGTAATTAAAATTGAATAAATGGAGCCGTTAAAGGAGAGAAAAGGTAAATGCTGATAGGTTCTGAAGATATGATTCAAGTTTTCGATAGCTGCTTCGATTTGTTCCTTTCCATCAATTAATGAAAGAAGTCCATCAATGGTGCACAGGGTGATATACCTCAGCGTATAATCATTTTGGAATTTGGAGTTATCCAGAAATTTTTGAATTTTAGAACGAATAATTTGCAGCTGATTCTTCGCTTCCTGAGAAAGTGAATCATTGGTAATGGTAATATCATGCAATCGTAAATGCTTCCGAGAAAATAAATTCCCCTGCATGATCAAGATCACGATTTCTGGGGAGTTGACATAACTACTCCAATATTTCAAATCAGGGCTATTTTTCAGTAATTCGGGGATAAAGACACTTACCTGATCTGTTTCTCCCTTATCATTCCAAAATTTCAATTTAAGAAAGCCAACCCGGTGATGAAGGTCTAATAAGAAAGGAAAAATGATGGTTTTATTCTTATTGAGGAGTTGTTCAATTTCGTTAATAAGTGATAAGGTAGAATCTTTATAAAAATCAGCCAGGCGATTATAATGCAAAAAATAGCAATAACAATACCTGCTTATTATTTGAATCACAGTGGCTGAATGATCAAAAAAAGAGGCGTAAAATTTTTTATGATTGGTAATGGTAGCAGCTTCAGATTTATCTTTTTCTTTAAGGTTATAAAAACTATAGAAGTGGGTATAAATATCATTAATATCTTTCTGGTTAGCCACCAGTTTGGATATTCTCATTTGGTATTGCAAGGCAGTTTTCAATGATTCTAATAATAGATTATGCTGCACCATAATTTGGTTGGCCAGTATTTCGGTTGAAAAGTCTTCTATCTTTTTGCTAATGTCTAATAAAGCTTGTAATAAAGTGATTCCTTTATCGAGCTGACTGGAATTAATGAGCTGTTGAACACGGGTTAAATTTGGTTGCAGGTAGGTGGGATAGTTTTTAGAAAGAAAAGCAGTAAGATGATAGGTATGATGTAACAATTGAAAAAATTTTTTTTTCGTTTTTTCATCCGAGGCGCCATACACCGCCCTGCATAGCGTGTCGGAATCTTGTGTCTGTTCAATTTCCCTGCTAATGACGTCTATCAAAGCTAAAGGGTACAGCGATCTTATGCTTAATTCTTTCACATGATCGCGAAATACGTCGAAATGAAAATCGTCGAGCAATTTAACTATCTTCTCAATGGTTAGCATGTACGCATAATTTAGGTGCGCTATAAAGGTATAAAAAATATTAGGGTGATTAGGGAATATTTTGTGTTTTCCCAGGCAGTTAAAAAATAAATATCTTTTTTAGACAAAAGTTTTAACTAACATTGTTCCTTATCTTCAAATGTCCTTTTTGAAGGATCATCAAGCGTAAACCCACTGCCAAACGTCCTATCCAAAACTCATGTAAGGCTGCGCCATGCTGAAAAATTCTCCACAGCAATGGACGACCATTATTTTATTGCTCTTCTTTAAAATTTCGCCGTTATCCCACCCAAAATATTAAATCCGTACGTTTCATACCCATTCCATCTTTCCCGTTTGTTATTCAGGACGTTGTTTAGATTTAAAAACAAACCGATGCGCTTGGTCATTTTATAGTTAGCACCCAAATTAAAATCGAATAAATCACCGAGTTTGTCTTCTGCATTGGTACCAACTTGCTGATAGGTGACGCCATTCTCAATAAATACTTCTCCGCTCACTACCAATTTATCTCGTAGCGTCGTATAATAGGCGCCTATATTAAACTGGAGGTTGGGAAGATGCCAGGCCGCTGCTTCGTTTTTTGTATTAAAGAAATTTTGCGAAAGCGTTAGCAACAGTCGTACATCTTTTCTGGGATTGGCCTCCAGCGTTCCTTCGATATTAAAAATATTAACGGAGTCTGTAACCACATCAAAGCGGATGGTATCCATTGGGTTGTTGACAAATAAAGCCAGGTCATTCGCTATTTTATAACTCGCCTGAACCTGATAATCGATAATTCTCAGGTTTCCTTTTACCCCACCAAAAAATTTATAATAACTCGTATTAACCGGTGTGATTCTAGAAACCAGAAATGGGTTGTAGTCCGTCAGATTTTTAAAATTGTTTTTATACAAACCGCCATTGGCTCCCAAGTAAGCGGCCAACTGGTTTCCTACAATATTAGCAGATATTTCTACATCCGGAAATATCCGAAAATTATCTTTATGGGAAGTTAGATTAGCTCCTACTTTGGCTTTGAAAATATCTCCGTGAAAAGTGTAGCTGGGGCGAATACCAAAATTATGCAGGTTGCGGGTATCTCCATTTTTAAAAACCGTAAAATCCGCGGTCATAATTATGGTTAAAGGATGTAATTCATTAAACCACTTGGTCGCGCCAACTTCGAAATCAAATCCAAATTCTTTGGAAGCAAAATTATCTGTCATCGAATATAAATCAAACTGCGCGTGGTAATCAATGTCTCCTTGTGTTTTTTCACCATTAAAAAACTTAGCATTGGCCGCAAAAGTTTTAAACTGTTGTTGAATGTCTTCTCTAAACGCACTGCGAAACTCATGATCATAACCGTAGAAATGTACTTCATCCAAATCATACCCCAACTCACCACTCACCGCAAATCCCTGATCAAAATAGTAACTACCATTTAATGCGCCACCGATCTCTCTAAAACGCTGATGTTCCAGGCTTTTACTATTGGCCGTGTGGTATTTAAGTCGACCACCAACATCGTATTTTGGGTCTTTGGTATTATTGTAAGCCAACTCCGCGTAAGGACGGTTGGGTGTCCCGTATCCCAATTTGATAAAACCATTATAAGAAGGATCAATCTTATTCCGCTTGATCGCCAACGGGCGAATCCGCGGGGGCAGATATTGCATTTGTATCGTACGGGAAGGAAGTGCGTAGGTTAGTTGCCGCGAGGTCGTGTCCAGCGCCGGTAGTTCCGGCGTGACGTTGATCTTTTTAGACGCTTCCAGCGAAGCTTCAAAATCCTTGATCACATCAATTTCTTCATCCGGCAAAGTCGGTTGTGCAATGACTAAAGTAGTCATCATCAAACAAACTGCGATTGAAACAAGGTTACTAATTCTACTTAAATTAAAAAACATGATATTGATTCTAGATGAGTTCATATTACTACTGTTTTATTACCAGAAAAATTGCGGTGATTCCCGAATCTATTGTTCCTCCATCAGGTCCAGTGTTTCCGTATCAACGGGCGTCGTAATCAGTCGATTCGATGCTGCTTCTCTGGCTTTCAATTGTTCCAGTTTCTTTTTGGCAATATTTAATAATTCTTCGTCTTCATTATAACTTTCGATCCACCCTTCCAGCACGGCCCGAGCGTTTAGAACATCTCCTTTTTCAGCCAGAATATCCGCCAATAAAATGATGCTCTTACCGGCCCAGTAAGGATACTCGGAGCTTTCCGCCTGTGCATTTAAAGTTATTTGTTCTGCAACTTCCAAATCGCGCTGAACGTAATAAATATAAGCAATCAGATACCGTGCTTCGGCCGTTTCTTCGTTGTTACTGGATTTGGTTACTTCGTTAAAAGCACGCAGTGCGTCTAAATATTCTTCTTTATCAAAAGCTACTTTACCAACATAAAAACTAGCCAGTGCGCGTTGTTCGGTCGTCACGTCAGGATTCTTTAACACTTTGTCTGCGTAAGCAAGTACAGCCGTTCCGTTACCAATCAGGTACGCACTACTGAGGGCACCTTCCTGTGCTTCCAGCCGGGTGTCCATCTTGTCGGTAGCTGCTTCTAACCTACTATAAAAATCATAAGACTTTTCATAATCTTCGGCGTGGTAATAAGCGATGATAGCTGCTTTATCAAGCGCCTTTACGTAGTAAGAACTATTCCCTTTTTCAATGACTTTTTCAAAATCTCTCAATGCTTCCGTATATTGTTTTTCAGCCGTATGCGCATCTCCCCGGTAGAAATAAGCTTTGATGATATTTTTCCCGCCAGGATATAATCGGATATAATTGTTTAAACTAATAATCGCTTTTCCGTAATTTCCATTTTCGTACTGAGAAGCTGCCGCCTTAAAATTGATGGATTCTTTTTCACCAGCTTGTACTTTATATCCGGGAATCGTTTCTAAAAAAGCAAAGTAAACGTCCGGCTGGGCCAGATCATCTACGTAAATTTCTTCCAGTGCCGTCAGCGCTGCTTCTCCTTCTCTTTCAGTAGGATTATTTCCAAATACCTGTTTGTAATAATTAGCGGCCTCTTCCAGACTTCCCTGGTTGTAACTGATGAGTCCCAGTTTTAGCAATCCCTGATTTCGCAAACTGGAGTTAGGATATTTTTCCAATAGCGTTTTAAGTGGTCTGGAGGCATTGTCTAGTTTACCAATTTCTAGATAAGTAATTCCCAATTGCATCAGCGCATTGTCCGCATATTCAGAATTGGGATGATTTTCCACCAGGTCATCCAGCGCAATAATCTTATTGGTTTGATTACCATTTAAACCTTCAATAATTGCTTTTTGGTAAAGGGCATAAACAAAACCATTGTGATTTTGATCCACGGCGGTATTATAGTATTCGAGGGCTTTTGTGTACTGATTTCTTTTGAAATAAGCATCACCAGATCGTAGAATCGCATCTCCCTGAATCCGTTGGGCAACAATTGGATTAGAAATAAAAAGTGCATTACTTTTAATTCCCGTTGCTGCTTCTTCAAAATATCCCAGTGCACTATTATAATCTGTCTGCTCTAGATAATTGTATCCCTGAATATAATTTGCGGTATAAACAGACGACTCATCCGGCAAATTTTTAAGATTTTTTGATAATGCTAAAAACTTGTTTATCTGACGGGTACTTGCAGGATAATCTTCTTCCTGATGGGCAATTTCCCCCAGCCAATAATAGGCCAGTGCTTTGGTACGGTTATCCACCGGATTTTCGAGCGATTGGTTAAAACGTTTTTTAGCCCCTTCCGTTTCCCCATCCCGGTACAGTTGAATTCCTTTAAAATAAGCTACCTTCTGATAAGTTTCCATCATGGCAGGAGACAAGTTTGGTAATTTTTCGATGGTCGCCAGGGCATTATCGTAGTCTCTGGTATTTAGAAAAATAGAAGATAAAAGCGTTTGTGCTTCCGAATGAAATTTAGAAGAAGGATCAATTTTTTCCAGTGCTGCGATGGCCTCCCGGTCAAAGTTGAGTTCGTAGCTCAACTTCGCAAAATTAAAGTTGGATTCTTCCTGAATGTTATCATCATAATCCATTCTGGCCGCAGCCCGAAAAGCGTTACGCGCACTGGGTTTTTTGTCTGTTTTAAGGTAGGCATCTGCCAGCGCATACATGGCACTCTGCCCCATTTCACTGTCCAGGGTTCCGAGTTCTTCCAGTCGTACGATTGCCTGTTGGTAATTTTTATCCTGATAATGTACGTAACCAAGCTGATATAAATCTTCCGGTCTTAATTGTTTGGCATTATCCGCGTAATATTCCAAATAGGGCAACGCTTTCCTGAAATCTCCTTTCTCAAAATAAGCCTGACCGACGAGCTGATTGATCTCGGGAAGATTTTTCAGTTTTTCGTTTTGCGTTTTGTCAACCGCATATTTGATGACCTCATCGAATTTACCCTGGGCAAAATAAATCTGGGCAATATAATAAGGCGTGTAAGGTTGATATTTTTTGGAACGTTCCACTTTTTCAAAACTGGCGATGGCTTCATTGTATTTATCTTCGTAAAAAGAAGTCATCCCGTAATAGTAATTGGAAGGATAATAATATTCGTTTTGAATATCCCGGATTTCACTGAAAGCGATACGTGCTTCCCGGAATTTCTTTTTTACAAAATAGGAATAACCCAATTTGAATTTCACTTCTGAACGCTGGTCCCTTCCCAGATCGAAGGCATCAATACTGGCAAAAAGCTCAGCAGCACGTGCGTAATCTTTACTATTAAAATAAAAATCAGCCATTTCCAAAATTGCCTGATTGGCAAGCGGGTCGGGATCGTAAGTACGGGCAAAATCAATGATGAGTCGCTCCCCGTCGGGTTGATTGAGGCGAACGGCACATTTTGCGTAGAAAAGTTCTGCCTTGGTTTTTAAAAGAACCGACTCCGGTTCGTTGAGCGGCCGGAGGGTTTCGATGACATTTTTGAATTCCGTCTGGGCAAGTCCTACGATTCCTTCTTCATACAGGTTCATGGCTTTTTTATAGGCCAAATTGGTCTGTGTGTAAATGGCACTATTTTGGCCGTAAATGCCTGCAACAAACAGGCAAAATACAGTTGACAAGAGCGATTTTTTTAAATAGCGAGGTGTTTTCATAAACATAGCAATCAATATAAGTGATAGTTTCTTTACAAGCTTGATCTGTTGCATATTGTGGCGAATTTAGGAAAAATTTAGGTGTCTGGCCTAAGAAAAGGCTTTAAAACCATCAATCTATTTATTCTTTAGGTATAATAATTGCAAACCTTATACTATACACGATAAACCAAATAAATAACATGACACCCAATCTAACCGGCCAACCTGCGTATCAATCACCAAATTTAACTACTCTTGGCGAGAAAAATTCTAATTTAGAAAGGTCATCGTCTAAATGTATCGAAGGATTAATTATTATTAATAATCTTTATCAAATCATTGGCTGGAATCCAGCTTCCAGCTACTTTACAGGATACACAAGAGAAAAGATGATCGGGTCTTCTATTCTTGATTTATTATCGTCAGCAGAGGCAAAAAAGGCTTTTACCAATGATTTTAACCGATTAATCAATCATTGCGAAAAATCCGATTTTTATTATGAATCAACGATCAGCATTCTTATGCATTCCGGCGATACCAGAAATGTTACTTTTCAATGGAATCGAATGATTCTGGCAGGTGTACGATTATTCAATATTTGCGTTAAAAATATTTGTAACGACGAAAACATGTTGAATAACCTTCAGAAAAAGGAGCAAGAACTGGCTCGTCAGAAGAAAGAACTCGCCAAGATGGCTTCGTCTAACGAACAGCTAGAAGCTTTCGCCTACGTTGCTTCCCACGACTTAAAAGAACCATTACGGTCAATTGGTAATTTTACACAACTATTGGAACAACGACTGAAAGGAAAACTGGATAAAACAGATCAGGAATTTTTTGATTTTGTGACCAGTGGTGTAAAGAACATGAATAGTCTGATCGAAGATTTACTTACTTATTCCAGAGTAAACAGTGGAAAACACGAGGTCTCGGAAATTAAACCAATTAACGCCTTATCTGTGGTGATCAATAGTCTTAATCAACGAATCATCGAAACAGACGCTCAAATAGCCATCAGAGAACTGCCTGCAGAAATATTAGGGAACCCTACCAAAATAAAACAGTTATTTCAAAATCTGATTGCAAACGCTATTAAATTTCAAAATCCAGAAGTAAACCCGGTGATTATAGTAAGCGGCCGAGAAGAGCGAGACCGCTGGGTGTTTGTTGTCTCGGATAATGGAATTGGAATCAAAGAAGAATATTATCAAAAAGTATTTAGTATTTTCACTAAACTACATCATAAGTCTGTCTATCCTGGCTCCGGTATTGGTCTTTCCGTTTGTCAACGTATTGTGGAACAGCACGACGGGGACATTTGGGTGGACTCTGTTTTTGGTAGTGGTACCAGCTTTCATTTTAGTATCTCTAAAAATCAATGTATCGGCTAGTGCGCTGAAAATCAAGTTGCTCTGAGCATTTTAAATTTATTTTAATTCTACGCCAACCGATGCATTGGGCATACGATCTTCAATGCTTTTAAATACGCGGCGTTGGCTTCCGGTGTGCCGATGGTTACCCGAACACATCCAGGCGCTCCAAAATTACCAACCGACCGAACCATAATTCCTTCTTTAAGCATCGCTGCTTCAAAATCTGCGGGATCCATTGTTGGTTTTATCAATATAAAATTTCCCTGAGACTTCCAGTAAGTTACCCCTAACGTATCCAACTCCTTATAAATTTTTGTTCTTTCTGACTGAATCATTTCCACGGTTTCCTTGACAAAATCCTCATCTGAAAGTGCTGCAATGCCCGCTTCGATAGAAAGCTGATTCAATAAAAATGGTCGGTTATACATTAATAAATATTCCGCAATTTCTGGTGTAGAATAACCATAGCCAATTCGCAGCGCTGCTAATCCATAGATTTTTGAAAAACTGTTTACCGCAATTATCTGGTGCCCTTTTTTGACATATTCCATGGCTGTGACGTAATCGGGTGCATCGGCGAATTTATAGTATACCTCATCCAGCACAACGACCAAATGTTTGGGTATCTGATCCAAAAGCGACTCCAAATCCGTTCGTGGAATGTAAGATCCGGTTGGATTATTAGGACTGGTAAGGAAAATAACGCGGGTCTGATCGGTGATGGCCTTTAAAATACCCGGTACGTCCAGTTTAAAATCCGGCGCTAATAAAGGGACGTCTTTGACCGTCGCCCCTTGCCAACCGGAGAACATATTGTAAATCCCAAAAGCGGGATTGCAAATAATAGCTTCGAGGCCTTCGCCCAAAAATCCACGAATAATAAAATCTAAAATTTCGCTGCCACTATTGCCTGTAAAGAACTGTTTTGCCAGAATTTGGTGCTGATAAAAATCAGCAAGAGCCGTTTGCAAGCGAGCACCATTGCGGTCTGGATAAAAGTGAAAATCATTGGCTGCTTTTTTCACGGCAGCCAGTGCCTTTGGGGAAGGTCCAAAAGGATGTTCGTTAGAAGAAAGTTTATATATTTTTTGATCTGTATCTAATTCAGAAAGGGTCTTACCGCCTTTATAGGATCCACCATTTTGCAGGTAGGGTTTAAATAGTCGATTCATTTATAGTTTAATTTGGCATTAAGCAACGACATCATTAACAATAATATTATTTATATAAAAACTACAGTGTTCCTCTTAATTCCTGTTCCCGTTCGATGGCTTCAAATAATGCTTTAAAGTTTCCTTTTCCGAAAGAAGTAGCTCCCTTTCGTTGAATAATTTCGAAGAATACAGTTGGGCGAGGATTGACTGGTTTGGTAAAAATTTGTAGTAAGTACCCTTCATCATCCCGATCCACGAGGATTCCTAATTCTGCCAGTGGTGCAATGTCTTCGTCAATTGTACCTACCCGATCAAGTACCTGCTCGTAGTACGTTTGTGGTACCCGAAGAAACTCGACGCCACGATCCCGTAATTTTGTGACCGTATCAATAATATCATCGGTGGCAACGGCGATATGCTGCACCCCTTCTCCTTCGTAAAACTCTAAATATTCGTCTACCTGAGATTTTTTCTTTCCGGGAGCTGGCTCGTTAATTGGAAATTTAATTCGACCATTGTTATTGCTCATTACTTTACTCATCAACGCGGTAAAGTCAGTAGAGATATCTTTGTCATCGAATGACATAATTTGCTTAAATCCCATCACATCGCGGTAAAAATCAACCCAGTGATTCATTCGGCCCAATTCAACATTACCGACCATATGATCGACAAATTTTAGTCCAACTGACGCTGCTTCGTAACGAGGATTCCAGGCTTGATATCCGGGTAGAAAAACACCATTATAATCTTTACGTTCTACAAAAATATGGACCATTTCTCCATAACTGAAAATACCAGAACGAACCACCTGGCCGTCTGCATCTTTTTCCGTCACGGGCTCCATGTAAGAAGTAGCACCCCGTTTCATTGCTTCTTCGTAGGCACTCGTCGCGTCATCCACCCACAAAGCCATAACTTTTACGCCATCCCCATGCTGATCAATATGCCGACCGATATCCGTACCACTCTTTAGAGGACTGGTCAATACCAACCGAATCTTATCCTGAACCACTACGTAAGATTCCCGATCGCGTAAACCTGTTTCCAACCCCGCGCAAGCCAGCGATTTAAAACCAAAAGCCGATTTGTAATAATATGCAGCCTGACGAGCGTTGCTTACGTACATTTCGAGATAATCAGTTCCATTTAAAGGCATAAAATTTTCCACGGAATGCGTAGAAGCAGATTGGCTGGTGTTAAGTTCCATTTTTATAATTTAATTTGGTTAGAAATAGTTGCTATGACAAATATAATAAAATTGCGATAATAAACACAGCTAAGATTTCATTAAAAGAATAGCATATAATACTAGTGCTTTCGGGTACTAAATTAGTATGTATTTCAAATTGTTAATTTTTCCTAGACATTAAGAACAGTTGATTAGTGATTAGTTAATCGGTGGATCAGTCACATAGTACGCAATGCGAACGTAACCATCCTGGTTGCGCTCTTACATCAGGATTACCTAATATTTGACCGACTACTGATTAACCAATAAACTGATTAACAATTATTTACAAATAGTATATTTATTTATGAATTTTAAATTACTTTATTAAACACCATGAAACAAACACACCATCAGATCTATCAAGCACCCTTAACCTTTATACACGGAAATTTAGTTCCGGACGCACTAGGCTGACTTAATAGTCAATAACCTCTTCTTCGTAATTCTCGTAGATTTGGTTCATAATGCGGGCAAAGATTTTGTATTCCGCTTCGGAAATTTTTTTCCAACCGATTGCTCTTAGATGTGCTACTTTGGGCAACAGTAGTTTGACAATTTCCTCTCCTTCTGAAGTTAGAAATATATTATAGCTACGACGGTCATTTTCACATCGAGCGCGTTTAGTCCAGCCTTTTTTACAAAGTAAATCAATAATACGGGAGACCGTTGGCGCGTTTTTATAGGTCTCGTTGGCTAACTCATTTTGGGAGATACCGTTGGTTAGGTAAAGTTGGTCGATGAGCACCCACTGTTCGGGAGTGATGTCAATACCAGCGGCTCGAAAGGTTTGTGAATACCGAAGTTTAATGATGCGCAACGTACGGTCAATTAGCATACCGTAAGTGTTGGTTAAGATTAAAGATGACATGTTATACTGATTTTTTAAATAAAAAATGATTCAATTGACTAGTGCCTTCGGCACTAAGTTGTTGATTAGTTAATCGGTGGATCAGTCACATAGTACGCAATGCGAACGTAACCATCCTGGTTGCGCTCTTACATCAGGATTAACTAATATTTGACCGACTACTGATTAACCAATAAACTGATTAACAATTATTTACAAATAGTACATTTATTTATGAATTTTAAATTACTTTATTAAACACCATGAAATAAACACACCATCAGATCTATCAAGCACCCTTAACCTTTATACATAGAAATTTAGTGCCGGAAGCACTAGTCTTTATACAAAAACATTTTATTTTCAAAAAAAAAACCTGGAGCGATAACTCACTTCAGGTCCTTTTACTATTTAAAATAAGTTATAAAGGTTTGGGTCGGTTAATTGGCTTATAATCGAGGCGGTGAAATACGATTTATGCCGTAGCATAATGCGTATTTTAGTGACCTAGTGCCTCATCCCGTAAATCCATACCAATCTATGCTTGTTATTTACTTACGGGATGAGGCACTAGAGTAGTAGCAAAAGAAGCAGCCAAAAGGGTAAAGTTATTTTTGAACCGTCTCCGTAGTCCCCATTCCTTACATTGACCTTATTTGATATCGATCAATTCCACATCAAAAACCAGGGTAGCATTGGGTCCAATATTTGGTGGAGAACCTCTTTCGCCGTAAGCTAAATCGCCTGGAATCCAGAAGCGGTATTTTGCACCTTTTGCCATTAATTGAACACCTTCGGTCCAACCTGGAATCACCTGATTCAAACCAAAAGTAACCGGTTCGCCCCGCTTAATAGAGCTGTCAAAAACAGTCCCATCGAGCAACTTACCTTCGTAGTGTACTTCTACCTTATCCGTTGCTGCCGGCTTGTTGCCACTACCGCTTGTGAGTACCTTATATTGCAAACCGGAAGCAGTAGTTTTGATGCCATCAGATTTGCCATTCTCAGCAAGAAAAGCGGCACCAGCAGCCAGGTTAGCTTTGCCTTCAATCGCTGCTTTTTCAAGCGATTTACCCTGCATGGTCGTTGTAAATTTTTCTACCTCACCAGCGATCGTTAAACTATCCATCGCAGCATTTCCTGTATTAAAGTCGCGGCTACCTGCCCCAAATTGTGCACCGTCTAATTCCATATCCATGGTTTGCATCTGAAAGGAAAAGTCTTGTCCAATTGCCAGAGATACACTGTCAACATTAAAGCTGAAAGGCTTGTCTTTTGAAGCAGGATCTCTTTGCTTCATCATCATTTCCATCTGAAACTTATCAATTAGTTTTCGAGATTCATCGTTGGTAAGACCCTCGCCTTTTGTTTGGTCTTCAAAACCTTTTTGTAGCATATCTGCGTTCAATGTCATTCCCTGCATTTTCATGTTTTGGGAAAGGTAGTTACCGATTGCGTAGGAGATACTGTCTTTTGCCGTGGCGAGCTTTGCGTTACCAGAACCAGAACCGGCTCCGTCTCCACCGCAGGCAGAGAAAATTAGCAATAAACTCACACATAAGCCTCCACTGAGGATTAATTTTTTCATGTAAATTTTAATTTTTGATAATAAAAGTTGCAAGCTACCAAGATTTTAGGGATTAATGCCAGATATTAACTTCCATTTCTAAACTAATTTTGAACTTTTGACGCACAGATTCCTGAATTTTGAGGGCCAGCTGATGGATTTCTACGCCCCTGGCATTTCCATAATTAACCAGGACGAGCGCTTGCCGGACGTGGGTTCCCGTGTTCCCTACCCGCTTTCCTTTCCAGCCACAGTGCTCAATAAGCCAAGCGGCAGGCAGTTTGACCGTACCATCTGGTTGTGGATAATTGGGAAGGTTTGGGTATTGGTCGCGTAACCTGGAAAACAATTTCATTTCGATGACCGGATTTTTAAAAAAGCTTCCGGCATTGCCAATTTCCCGGGGATCAGGCAACTTTTCGGAACGAATCTTAATCACAGCATTACTGACATCCCGAATATTTGGTTTTGAAATACCGGAAGAACTTAGCACCGTTTTTAAAGCGCCGTAAGAAAGCTGGAGTTGATGTGGTGGTTTGTAGAGTTTGAACCAAACCCTGGTAATAATATATTTTCCTTTTAATTTATTTTTAAAAATACTGTTCCGATAACCAAATTCCATTTCTTTTTTTCGGAATATTTTCAATTTCCCCGTCGCTATTTCTACGGCCTCCAGCCGATGAAAGACATCTTTTATTTCTACTCCGTAAGCCCCAATATTCTGTATCGGAGAAGCACCGACAGTGCCTGGAATTAAAGATAAATTTTCTAAACCACCTAAATCATTTTTCACCGCAAATAAGACCAGTTGGTGCCAATTGACGCCTGCTCCGGCCGAAAGATAAACGGTGTGTTTAAAGTTCCGTTCGATTTTTATTTCCGGAATACCCATTTTCAATACGACACCTTTTAAATCATTCAATAACAAAATATTGGAACCTCCTCCTAAAATAAAAAATGGTTCATAAATTTTTTCCAGTACTTTACGTAACTGAGTAACCGTAGATATAACGATTACTTTTTCAGCACTGGCCTCTATACCAAAAGTGTTAAAAGCTCGTAGTGATTTATTCATGTAATAGATGTGGATAGGCGATTTCGAAACCCCAAATTCCTTTCCTTATCGGCAAGGAAACTTTGTCTCCTTTGTGGGCTTTCTGATAAATTGGTTTTTTTGTGGTTAATCGGAGTACGGCTCCCTTGCGAATAACAAAGGCGTAATAACCATCGGGATTTTCCTGTGGGATTCGACCAAACCTACTTTCGTTAAAACCTTCGCTTTTGACAAATTCGACTGACTCATCGTGAACCCCACTAAAGGACAAGATTCGATTGGAGAGGCTAAAAAATAACGGCATCAAAACCGCACCAACGACTATCGATCCGATGTAAATCTGAAATGTTTCGATAATTTCCTGATCCTCCTGCTGAAATCTACGACCGACTACCGCACCGGCAATCATCCCCAGCACCAGGCCCATTACGATCATTCGATTGCGATCAAATGTATTGGCGTACCAGGAAAATTCGTTGGCATAGAGGAAAATGATGATAAAAAAGCCGACGGCACCGATGACAATTTTTTGAATATTATTTTTAGCCGATTCTGAGCTGGCGGTCATAATTCGATTTTATGGCGTTTCTAAAATGCTCCGGAGAACGCTATGGGAACAAATTTAATAATAAAACGGAGAATACACCGATAGATACATTTGTTAATAATTTTTTTTCAGATTCGCGTATTATGGATGAGAAATAATTCGAGGAAGTACTCTTTTTAGTACTGTAAAAAGCACTTTTAAAAGCGGTTCCGTCAGGTTTATCAGACCAGCAAAAAGATGATCTCTTATGAAGATAAAAAAAATACCAAAAAATATGATTTTTCCGTTGACAATAAGGTAAAGGAATGATATATTTGCAGCGCTTTAGAAGAAAGGCACCTTGACAATTTGTCACTTAAAAAATGATCCGACCGACTCAACACGAAGACGTTTAACCTGGATTTTAATTAAAAATCAGGTTAGATGGCCCCTTCGTCTATCGGTTAGGACGCCAGGTTTTCATCCTGGAAAGAGGGGTTCGACTCCCCTAGGGGCTGCTACAGCTAAACCCTTGCAAATCTTTGATTTGTGAGGGTTTTTTTGTTGTAGAATATAAAAATCTAAATTCATTTTAATGAAATTTGTTTACGTTTTAAAATCTGAAAAAACCAGTATTTATTATGTTGGTATTACGGTCAATGTAGACAATCGACTTAAGGAATGAGTTATAAATAACTTTACATTCCTGGATTGATCTTTTTACCGCTGATTTCGTTAAAAAGCCTCGCCGATGCGCTGCATCGCCTGTGTTTTTTGCCTCATCAGCAATAAAAATATCTAACCCAGGAAAACCAATTTATTTATACCTCATTCCTAAGGAACATAATCGAGGGAAATCTAAATTTACTAAAGGTCATCGACCATGGAAGCTCGTTTATTTTGAAGAAGCTATGGATTGGAAATCAGCGCGAGTGAGAGAGAAATATCTTAAAAGTGCTGCTGGTAAAATGTGGTTAAAAAAAGAGGGGTTCATTTCAGACTAAAGGTTTGCATCCTGGAAAGAGGGGTTCCCCGCCTGACTGACGACAGTCGGGCAGGGACTCCCCTAGGGGCTGCTACAGCTAAACCCTTGCAAATCTTT
>Ga0209831_1001178_pt1 | contig 24710 bp, 20 predicted proteins | sample Maine_Asex4_meta_FD_187451 | JGI IMG/M metagenome (GOLD analysis project Ga0209831, IMG submission 187451) | Marine algal microbial communities from Maine, USA - Maine_Asex4_metaG (SPAdes) (version 2) | ecosystem: Host-associated > Algae > Red algae > Unclassified | place: Maine, USA | collected... | reverse complement strand
GCACGGCGTAGGGCCTTTGCGCAGTGTAAAAACGCTTCGTTTATATCAATCACGATGGCAAGCGTTGGCGTACGATCGTTAACGGCCATGCGATCTAGCAATTCTGGGTCACGATTCAAACTAGCCGTACCATTAATACGCAAGGTATCCTCAAATCCAGGCACCATAAAAAGCAGTCCGACAGATGGACTCGATAGTATATTGCTCAAGCTATCGAGGCGATTATTCCCAGGTCGATCTGGAATTGCCAAAGTTTGATCGTCTAACACCTGCACAAATCCCGGTGCATCCCCACGCGATAAATTAGGCATCCTGGCCAAACCAAAGAACATTTTGTTCATCACGTTCGATCAGCTGCGTTGGGACTATCTCAGTTGTTAGATGCGCATACGCGGAACATCAAGCGGGTCTAGTCGAAGTTCAATCAGATACGGCCCCTTTCGATTTTTAAGCGCCTCAAGCGCTTTTTCAAGTTCCTCTTTCGAGCGCACCTCGAACCCGTCACCACCAAGCGACTTTGCAACATCGACAAAGGAAGGCCAATGGAATTCTGTCAGACTCGGATCCATCTCCCGGTCAACAAACTGAATGTGTTCTGCACCATAAGCAGAGTCGTTTGCGATGATAACAATGAGATCAAGCCCAAGGCGTACGGCCGTATTAAACTCATTGATCCCGCCCATCATGAAACCTCCATCACCACTGAATAGAACAACAGGCCGATCAGGCGCCGCAATCCCTGCACCCACAGCTTCTTGCAACCCCAAACCAATGGATCCAAAATTTACCGTGCAGACAAAACTTTGTGGATTTGGAACTGAGAGTCGGCACCAGACTTCCGTCATGAAACGCCCACCATCGGTGACTAACAGTCGGTCTTTGGGCAAAGCCTCCTCTAAGCGTTCAAGAGCGTGAACATAGTTTACATAGCCATCGGATTCTTTCGCAGACCCAGCCGGATGCGTGGTTAATGTATCAGCGTCCAATTCGCGAGTAAAACCACTGGCCGGTATTTCGGCCTCATCCATCCAATACACGATAGTCTCAGCGGTCAGCCCGGCGTCTGCAACAAGCGCTACGTCAGGATGCATGCCACCACCGATAGCAGCAGGGTCAACATCAATTTGCACAATCCGTGTGCTTTTCATGAGCTTGCCACGGTCGGTTGTGAAGTCGTGCAAAGACGTACCAAAGCAGATGATGCAATCGGATAGTGCAATCAGCTCATAGGCTACCGGTGTAGACAACGTGCCAAAGATATCAATGTTATAGGCGTGGTCGTTGAAAAGACCTTTGGCTTTTAGCGTGGTCGCAAGTGGCGCTTCTAATCGATCAGCCAAGCGCACCAACTGATCGCGTGCACCGATGGCTCCGGCACCAGCAAGGATTAATGGACGTTTTGCCGACGCAATCATTCCAACTGCGTCGTCGAGAATATCCCCTTCAGCAACGCCACCAGGTGCGGTAAACACATCAAGCACATGCTTCTCATACTCGGCCTCCTCCCACATAAAATCGGCGGGCATGTTCAGCACAATAGGACGACGTTCGACCTGAGCGCGGTAGAAGGCTCGCGCAACGTCTTTGCAAGCCGTTGCAGGGGTGCGAAGTTGCTCGAAACCGGCTCCAGTGGCATTCACCAGGCTGCGCTGGTCAATGCTTTGCAAGTGTCGTGGGTTATCTATCGGTGTGTCGCCAGCGAGAATAACTAATGGGACAAGCCCTCGGGCAGCCTCTGTCAGTGCGGTGGTGCAATTGGTCAAACCTGGACCATGGGTGACCGTCGCAACGCCAACAGTGCCTGATACATGCGCGTAGGCTAATGCCATCAAGATCGTACTTCCTTCATGGGCAGCTGGGATAAAACGTCCCTCAAAATCACGAACGAAGCTGTCTACCATAAAGAGGTTGGCATCCCCCATAAGCCCAAACATCGTCGTTACTCCCTGGTCTTTGACGGCGCGTGAAATGGATTGATAGACGTGGTTTTTCTGGCTCATGGAGTTGACCTCTTGTACCGTTTCAGCTTGACCTGATAAATGCGCATTCGCTCGCTCTGCAGTTTCTACAGATACCCGAAGTATGATGATTTATAATTTCGGACGTAATCTTCCCGAATTGGTCTGTTTTGACCATATTTCGACTAATAAAACCTCAGAATCCGACTTTATAGGTAACATTATGCTCGATAAATACGAAAAACTTATCCTCAAAGCTTTACAACGCAATGGACGCGCCAGCACGCAAGAATTGTCGGATGTTGTTGGCTTGTCCCAGTCTCCTTGCTGGAGACGGGTCAAACGGTTGGAGGAAGATGGCTACATCGCACGTTACTCGGCAATCCTCAATGGTAAAAAATTGGGCTTACACGCACTTGCTCATGTTCAAGTGTCCCTGCTCGATCACACCGAATCCTCAATTGACATATTCCAAGCCTTTGTCGAGAAAAACGAGCAAGTGCTGGAGTGCGCATCGATCACTGGAGACTTCGATTATATTCTGAAGGTCGCAACCACTGACCCAGAAGCCTTAGAGCAATTCATCACACACAAACTCCTTCGATTGGGGGTTGTAAGAACGACGACAACCATATTTATATTAAGGCAAATCAAAGTATCTGGAGCACTGCCCGTCGACATGACAATGGCATCAACCTAGCCCAAGTAGGATGAATTGGAAAATGGTCGCGGTTTTGTTTTATTAAAAGGCTTACCGGTTGAGCGATACAGTGGAGGGGAAATAAGAATCATCTACTACGGGCTTGGATTACACCTTGGCAGCCCAGTACGACAAAATTATAATGGCGACTTACTGGGTGTTGTTATGAACGTCGGCGATCTAAACGACGCACAAACACGAGTGTATGAAACTAACGCCTACCTCCCCTACCATACAGACCCTTCGGATGTCGTTGGTCTACTCTGTTTGCAACCTGCAAAAAACGGCGGGCTAAGCAGCTTGGTTAGTACTGCATCCGTTTATAACGAAATCGTAGAGAATCACCCTGAATTTATTGCTTTGTACTACCGGCAGTTTTTTTCAGCACACTTGGGTACCAAAGAACCCACCTATACGCCAATATTCAGCTACAACGAGGGCAAACTGAGTTGCCGGTTCTTGCGTCAGTATTTAGAACTAGGCCATGAGATGATGAATCAACCGATGTCAGCGGTGGAAATTGAAGCAATCGATATATTCGATTCAATTACACACGACCCGAAAATGCGCATCAATATGATGATGGAGCCCGGTGACATACAGTTGGCGAATAACTATGCCATATTGCATTCGCGAACAGAATTCGAAGACTATGCAGAAGAAGCACTTCGACGAAAGAAATTGCGTCTTTGGTTGAAAATGCCAAACGCGAGAACCCTTGCTCCAGACTTTCCCGGTCGAAACGGATTTCCTGAAACTAAATCACACATTACGTAAAACTACACATACGACTTACATCACTTTGATAGCGTGTACGTTATTAAAAAAATTGCTTTCGCATACAGGCAGTCGATCTACAAATCATAAACAGGTATACGAATTTACCGCTCAAAAGCGAGCGGTTTACACTTACTTTTGACTTTCCGCAGCATTGATAGTAAACCTATGTGTATGCATTTAATATGATTAATTTTATAGAGTTAGTGCCATCAAAAGCTGTTGATAGTAGTATGAGCGTGAAAGAAGTTTTAACTTGTTGAGCATGAATATTCTGGTGCCACACAATCGTGCTCACCGTTATTAGTCACAACAACAACAACAACAACTGATAAGGAGCACACCTATTGGAAACCGACGGAATCAAGGCTGGGATAGTGAAGTCTCAGGATAGCCTAGAACAAATTCGCTGGAATATTCTAGGGCAAACGTACGTACCAAAACACCTAACCGATGATTGCTTTTCGTGGCATGCCACCTTGCCACCCGGCACATTTGTGCCGCCGCATATTCATCCAGAACAGGACGAATATCTATATATTCTTGAAGGTAAGTTCGACTTCTGGCTAGACGGTGTAGAGACAACAGCTGAACCAGGCGACCTGGTAACGCTACCACGTGGCATCCCACATGGCATTTTCAACAAAACCGATCAAACCATCAAAACACTGTTTTGGGTAACCCCTTCATTGCGACTCTATGATCTATTTTGGGCGCTTAACAACATGGGACCCGAAGCTGACCCTGCGGAAGTGGTATCGGTATCAGCCGCGCATGCGATTGATTTTCTGCCGCCGCCAAGTGCAGGAGATGATGGTTGACTGTACTTATTGCCGGAGCTGGTATTGGTGGGTTAACCACCGCATTAATGTTGCACCAACGTGGTATCAAAGCTCAGGTAGTAGAACAGGCAACTCACATAAGAGAGGTCGGTGTAGGCATCAACACCCTGCCCCACTCTATTGCTGAGTTAGCACAACTCGGCCTATTAGAACGCTTAGATGAAGTCGGAATACGCACTCGAGAGCTGCGCTACCTTACTCGCACTGGCCAAGAAGTTTGGCGAGACTTACGTGGCACGCATGCAGGTCATGACTATCCTCAGTTTTCTATCCATCGCGGACGACTACAAAAATTACTCTATGACGCGGTCGTTGAGAGGATGGGTCTTGACTCTGTAAAAACCGGATTACGCCTTGCAGGCTTTGTACAAGATGAAGGCGGTGTGAGTGTGCACTTTACAGACGCACATGACGGCTGCTCCTCACAGACCATACGCGGTGAAGTTTTAATTTGCGCCGACGGTATTCACAGTATTGGACGCCGTCAATTCTATCCCAACGAAGGTACGCCCAACTGGCAAGGTGTTGTGATGTGGCGCGGTGCGGTGGAATGGCCGGTTTGGGAAGACGGTGAAACAATGGTGATTGCAGGTGGGCTTAGCGGCAAACTGGTGATGTACCCCATCTCACCGATCAAAGACGGCAAGCAGATGATGAACTGGGTAGTTAACGTCCGCGTGGCTGACGCCAGTGTGTCACCTCCACCACCAGAGAGCTGGTCTAAAACCGTATCACTATCGAAAGTGCTTCCCCATGCGAAACGTTTTAATGTACCCGGCATTGACGTTGAAGCCATGGTGCGGGCCAGTGGTGCGATTTTCGAATACCCTATGGCAGATCGTGATCCGCTACCACGTTGGACACATGGCCGCGTAACATTGCTTGGTGATGCAGCACATCCAATGTACCCAGTAGGCTCGAACGGATCAGCTCAAGCTATTCTCGATGCGCGTAGCCTTGCCGATAATCTTGCCTCTGCAGGGCATCCACGAGAAGCACTTTATCGTTACGAGAAAGAGCGTTTGGAACCCACTAGCGCCGTAGTTCATAACAATCGTATTGGTGGCCCAGAACGAGTTATCGATGAGGTAGAAAAACTCTGCCCGTCCGGGTTTGACGATATCGATAAAGTTTTAAGCTTTGAAGAGCGTAAAGCTATTGTTGGCGGGTATGCAAAAATGGCTGGTTTTGCTGCCAAGAAATAATTGTTTAGTTAACTGATTGGTGTCAGGTTGCAAAACCACTCCAATGTAAACTCAATGAATAGACTAGAATTTTCACTACATCATGGAGTTGACAGGGTTTATCCGAATAATACTTCGTCTATAGTTCTGAATCCAATTCCAGTCGCGGATACTCTATATGAGCGAAATTACTCATCCATATATCAGCTAATTTACCGGTGCCAGCAACATGCTCAATCGCAACATCAAAAGCTTTTTTAATCTCAATTGATTCTGGCCGCATTGCCGCACCCCACCTATTTGCCGTTTTCACTGTAAATGCAATTTTGAATTCAGTGGCTGATGACACGCCGCCAAAAGCCGGTTCGTCATCAACCACTGCGTCGATTTTATCTGAGCGTAATGCATCTATCATTTTTTTGAACACATTATCTGAAGCGCCATCAAATCCGACAAGCTCACAACCTTCCCATTGCTGAGCAAGCGCCATGTTGGTACTCACAGCGATTGCACCAACTCTAAGCCCACGCAGATCATGACAGCTATGAATATCATCGCCACTTCTAACCAACACTGACTCATGAAAAACTGCGTAAGGCACAGAGAACAAAAACTGTTCAGCGCGTTCAGGCGTAATAGCGCAACCACACCATATTGCATCTGCGTTACCAGCGTGTAGTTCAGATGCAAAATCAGACCAACGACAAAAGTGCCACCGCAAGTCCAAACCCATTTGCGTGGCAACAGCCGCAGCGACTTGAGGTTCATATCCAAACCGCTGACCATCTTCAGTCCAGAACAACGGGCGCGCGTCTAAATCCGCGCGAACTAGCGTCAGGGTGCCTTTTTCAATTGTGTCCGGTCGCGTTGACTGGTTAAGCATTCAGATAGTCATCAATTTGTGGCGTGCGGTAACCATCTTCACGCCACAAAATAGGAAAGTAGTTCTCGTCTAGTTGGTTGTCGCCTAATCGCTTATAACGACTGTAGATAGGACCGATTCCTTGATCAAAGTTATCGGGTAGGTATTCCACTTCACTGGGCATTGCATGCAATACGAGAGAACGTCTCGGGTTAGGCCCAGGATTTGCACCAGAGCCGTGCCACGTGCCACCGTGATGAAACGAACCACCACCAGCCTTAACTTCTACATAATGTATATCGGGGTTAACACCAGCTATGGCAGCTGCATCAAGCATCGGTTTTCGGTAATCCACTGGGGCATGAAATTCACCAGACGGTTTTTGCAATTGCCAGCGATGCGAACCTTTAGCAAACTCGATAGTACCCCCGTCGGCAGTTGTATCATCGAGTGCAATCCAACACGTTAGGATTTCGCCTGGATCAAACCACGACAAAAAGGCGTTGTCTTGATGGAAGCCCAATGATTTTGTCCGAGGCGCTTTCCAAATGACATTGTCGATCATGATGCGCGCACCGGGCCAACCAGCAAGACCCGCAATGGCCTTACCGATATGTCCGTCCAGTACGATACTGGCAAGCGCCCTATTGCCTTTCCAACCATTACAGATTTGCCGAGACAAGCTCGGGTCACTTTCACCTTGCTGCCAGTTGACCTCGTCTGGTCGAACGCCCGTTTCAAAGTTACCGCTGAACAGGTCATCAAATGCTTGATGAAGCGCGGGTATTTTTGGAGCATCTATCAAGTTATCAACGACTAGAAAGCCATCAGCATCAAAGCCGTCTCTTTGCTTGGAGGAGAATTCGATCGTCATTTTAAACCTCACCAGTTATTCAAATGTACTTCTCTTGTGCTAAGAAGTGTATTGCTAGTCTACTAATCGGTTTTGATAGCTGTCAAAACATGTCTTGTATTTTACTTAGTTGTTCCTTTTAAAAAATCTAGACATCATACTGAACGTTAGGTTAATGCCTTTATCTATTGATCTCACCCCAACTAGCTTTGTAAAGGTACTGCATCTGCGATCAGCGTAGCGTTAGTTGCACAACGCCTTAGTAGCGGACTCACTTTCCACGCTACCGCATCTTCCTCACCTAGCTTTTCCAATTGCGTAACGATAGATTTAGCACCTAGCGTGTCTGCATACTGCATAAGACCCCCACGCCATCGTGGGAAGCCATAACCAAACACGGTAACAATGTCGATATCGGCAGCGCTTTGAGCGATGCCTTCATCTAATAAGTCAGCTGCCTCGTTTATCATCGCCAAAACAAGCCGAGATCGAATCTCTTCTGCACTGTAGTCAACACGCGTTATGCCGGCAAAGTGCGCCTCTTCCATACCAAGATCGGCCACGATCGGGTCATCGACTCGACCACCACCGCCTGGGTATCGATACCAACCCGCGCCAGTTTTTCGCCCAAGCTTACCAAGCTCTACCATGCGATCAGCTATTGGGATATAACGACGCTTCGGATCACGGGTTGCATCTTGTCTGCGACGGTTAGCGTGTGCGATATCGAGTCCGGAGAGATCTTGCGCTGTGTAAGGACCCATGGCATATCCGAATTCCACCATAGCCTCATCTATCTCCCAAGGTGTTGAGCCATCCATCAGAACCGTATCAGCCGCCTCGCGATAACGCGCAAGAATACGATTGCCAACAAAACCATCGCATACACCGACCATTACAGGCACTTTTCGCAAGCGCTTTGCCAAGGCAAATCCGGAAGCGAGCGCAGTGTCAGATGTTTGATCACCTCGAACCATTTCAAGTAGCTTCATGATATGTGCTGGTGCAAAGAAATGCAGACCAATAACTCTAGAGGGGTCTTTAACCGACGCCGCTATTTCGTTTAAATCTAGATAGGAAGTGTTACTTGATAGAATCGCATCTACCGGTAGCGCTTTTTCTAATGCTGTAAAAACTTCACGTTTGACTTCCATACTCTCGAACGCAGCTTCAATGGCGAGCGTTGCATCGGACACTTGTGCGTAGTCGGTCGAGGCTATAAATCGATTGCGCCTCTCGGTTGCGTCGGCCTCACTAATTAAGCCGCGCTTTAGACTTGCCGCGATGATGGTTTCGACGTTCATCTGCGCACGTTCAACCCCTGCAGCATCATTTTCTAACACCGTGACGCGAAGGCCTGCATTTAACAACGCGTACGCAATACCAGACCCCATCGTGCCACCACCAACCACCGCCACATGCTCCAACTCGATAGCATCTGCAACCAAACTCGACGGCGCTTTAGCGCCACGTTCAGAGAAAAAAATATGCCTTAACGCTTTCGCTTGATCTCCACTTCGCAATTCAAGAAATGCTGTACGTTCAATACTCAAACCATCACGTAGCGACAATGCAAGTCCCAACTCGATAACTTCAATAGCACGCAAAGGCGCTATTTGACCTGTCATTTTCAACTGCACACGGTTGCGAGCTGCATCTATCACGTCACTGTCAATGCTTGGCGAAGGTAGTTCTTGTACCGGTACGATACAACCGAGCGCTTCACTATTAACCATGAATGCCGCCTCTACAGGCTCGTCATCAACCTCATGGACAAGTCCGATATCAAGTGCGGCTTGTCCACCCATCGGCTTGCCACCAGTGATCATGTCTAACGCATTCGCCAAACCAATTAAATGCGGCAAGCGCTGAGTACCTCCAGCACCAGGTATAACACCGAGGGTCACTTCAGGAAATCCTATGCGCGCACCTGGCGCGATAATGCGCATCCGGCACGCCAGTGCGATCTCGGCACCACCGCCCAGCGCAACGCCTTCAATCGCCGCAATCCAAGGCACAAAACTCTCATCAATTGCATTAAGTACATCTGGCAAATGTGGTTCAACTGGTGCACTGTCGAATTCTTTAGCTTCAGCACCCGCCGCGAACATCCCGCCTTTACCACTCACGATGACCCGATCAAGCTGTGAATCTTCCGCCCACTTAACGGCGTCAAGTAATCCTTGGCGTACTGACAATCCAATCGCATTGACGGGGAAATTGTCTATTTCGACATAGCCAACATTGTCTTCACGGCGGGTGTTAACGGTCATAGATTGTTCCGATAATAGTTTCAAAAACCGCTTAAAAGACGCGATTCATACAATGATGTTGTTAGACGCGATAGTTGATCGAAGCTCAGTTAATGAAGCATCGATTGTTTTGCCGCTGGTATCTAGGTGATGATCTGCTTGTCCGTAACGAGACTCACGTGCAGCCAGAATCTCGCGCAGCTGTTCCATCGCTTTAGGGTTTCCAGCCATCGGTCGCAAATCTCCTTGCGCACGCACGCGCTCCATGTGCTCTGTAGGTGAGGCCTTGAGCCAAACAGTATGGAATCGCCCAAGCACGTCTGCGAAGGTAGTCGCCTCTTCAACAACTCCGCCTGCAACGGCAAGCACCAGACGTTCGCGCGTAGCAATAATATTGGTCAGCGTGTCTGCCTCAAGCTTGCGGTAACCCTCTTCCCCGTACATGGCAATGACCTCAGAGACTGGCATGCCTGCACTGTGTTCTATTTCTTGGTTAAGTTCTATAAATGGTAGGTTTAACGCTTTGCCAATCAATGCACCAAGGGTAGACTTACCCGCACCACGAAGCCCAATTAAACACAGACGTTCGCTCTTTTGCTCACGAAGCAGCGTAGGGTCGAGTACTCGCATAACGTTGGCGCGAGTTGCCGCATCTGCTCGTCGGTAGCGCCCGATCAGTCGTTCAATATCATCACTTAACGCATCTTCTGTACTGACTAGCCATTCAATAGGTCGATCAAGCGCAATTGCTATTCGTTGCAAAAGACCAATTGAAACGTTACCTTCGCCTGCTTCAAGGCGTGCTATATATCGCGGTGATACGCCCGACTGCTCAGACAACTCGCGTCTGGACATTCGCTTTGCTTTGCGCTCTTTATAAACGCGTGTACCAACTTGAGTTATAACCGCTTCAACGGATGTCTCGAACTGCGCCGAGTCTGCCGCCATAGACTTAGAGTTTAGTTTAGTAAGTTTCAACATGATATCGGCCAGCTTCTCGCATCACATCGCGTAACGTCTGCCATGACTCCCCAGTCGATTCAGTGATACTGCTCAAAGCCTCTTCAACGCCTTGCTCCATTTCCTTTAATCCGCAGATGTAAATATAGGTATTCGGGTCTTGAAGCATTTCAGCCACAACATCATTCTCTGCACGCATTCGATCTTGTACGTACTCTTTCGGCTGATCAGGTACACGACTGAAAACAAGGTGCTTTTGCAGCAGCTTTTCAGGCATTTTTTTAAGTGGACCAAAATACGGCAAGCTATCGGGTGTACGAGCACCAAAAAACATCACCATGCCACCGTCTAGCGCACCAACGGTTCGTTCTCGAGCCATCGTAAATGCACGCATTGGCGCTGAACCTGTGCCGGTGCATATCATTAATAAACGCGCCGATGGGTCAGACGGCATTAGGAATGTGGCTCCAAAAGGCCCAGTGACATTAACTGAATCACCCTTCTTTAAATCGCAAAGGTAGTTCGAGCATAATCCACCATCATCGCGCTTAACCGTTAACGATACATTGTGATAACCAGCCCGCTCCCCATCTCGAGGGCTTGACGCTGAATACAGTCGCGGCAAATGAGCCTTGCCTTCTGCATCCATTCCTGGTGCGATGATGCCAAGCGATTGCCCTTCAAGCACTGGAAATGGCTTGCCTTTGAAGTCAAGAATGATATGCCGAACATCGGTGTCAGATCCATCAGCAGTCAAACGATAGTTACCTTGAACCACCGCTTCAACTGGGTTGCCTAGATTGTATAAATTAATGGTTGGCTTAGAGGCCGAGGTTGGCGCTTTCGCTTTACCGCCTGCACCTTTATGAGCCTCTGCCAATAGCGCAGTAATTGGATCGACGTTACTTTCATCGACTCCGCTATCATTACTACCAACATCACCAATCTCAACGTCCCCCTGCTCTGGCAACTCCTCCCACTCATACTGAGACTCAAGCGAATACGGCGCTTCAACTAAACGCCATTCATCGATCGACCCTGTTGGGCAAACAGGAATGCAGTCCATACAAAAATTGCACTTAGTCGCGTCCACCACCACGTTGTCATCGTTGTGCTCGATGGCTTGCACTGGGCAAGTATTCTCACACGTGTAACAACGAATACAGATCTCGGGATCGATAAGATGCTGTTTAAGCGGTTGATTCATCAGTTGAGTCTCTATTGCTTAGTCAAATGGTTATTGATGCTACGCCATGTGTAATTTGACGTATTCAAAATCACCAGGCTTGTTATCTATCCCAACCTTAGGTGCCGCAATCCAACTGGCGTATCGACCGGCTTCATAACAAGGCTTCATTAATGACTGCACATACTTACCGTCATCACTAGTAGGCAACCACGCACTTTTACCACTCTCCCAATCTGCTTCAGAAATGATATTGCCATCAGGGTCAGCATTGATTGCAGCAAAAACGCCTATTTGTCGGTGAAAGGCTTCATGCGGAAGTCTTAGTTCGAATTCAACTCCCGCTTTTTTGATTGCCTTGTTCCAACGACCAACACCACCAGAGGCATCACGAACGTAGTCATCTCTCAGGCGCATGTTAACCGCCGTTAACGCTGGCACTTCTTGCTCTACAATTTTACCGTCAACCACACTTCTCACGTTGTAGGTGCCATCAGCCAATTGGTGGTCATCGTCAATTCGGTGTTCCATGTATCGACCTTTGACTCCTGCATTAAACGCATTAGCTGCATTGGTAGATACTTCCTGACCGAATAAATCAAGCGACAACGTGTAGTGCAAGTTCAGCTTTTTTTGAATGGTCGGTAAATCAATAACACCAAGATCGCGCACGTTACCGATATCGTTTGGATCGGTTATCCCAGCTTTGCTCATTGCATATAACGTTGCTTGGATAACACGTCCAACACCTGTCTCACCAACAAACATATGATGCGCCTCTTCAGTCAACATAAAGCGGCAAGTTCGACTCAAAGGATCAAAACCCGATTGCGCTAGTGACTCAAGCTGCATTTTTCCGTCACGGTCAGTGAAATAGGTGAACATAAAAAACGACAGCCAATCGGGTGTTTCCTCGTTAAACGCACCCAGCATGCGTGGTGCCTCGTCAGAGCCTGAGGAACGACGCAATAAATCATCAGCCTCTTCTCGCCCGTCCTTGCCGAAGTACTTTTGCAGCAAGTACACCATCGCCCATAAATGACGACCTTCTTCGACATTAACCTGAAACAAGTTACGTAGATCGTACAACGAAGGTGCGGTAAGACCGAGAAAGCGTTGTTGCTCTACTGAACCGGGCTCCGTGTCACCCTGAATGACAATAAGCCTTTTAAACATATTGCGATACTCACCAGGCACTTCCTGCCACGCAGGCTTGCCTTTGTGCTCACCACACGGGATGGTTCTATCCTCTACTTTGGGCGCAAGTAAAACACCCCAACGATAATCCGGCATTTTGACATAATCGAACTTAGCCCAACCCTTTGGGTCAACACTAACCGCGGTACGCAGATACACCATAGAATTTTGAAAGTTCTGCGGAATGAGCTTATTCCACCAGTCAATGTATCCTGGGTGCCATTTCTCAAGCGCCTTTAAAACCTTGCGGTCTTGCCCAAGCCCTACGTTATTTGGAATGCGCGTGTCATAACTGACGTCGAGAGTATCGGCCATGGTTTATCTCCTAAACAGTTTTGTTTGTTGAGTTTTTGTAGTTACGTTGCAGCTCGAACTAAACACGTTCTAAATCGAAGTCGCCCCGCACACCTGTGCCGTAGCGTTGCAACGCACCGTTTTCACCTACGGCATTAGGTCGATTAAATATCCAATTTTGCCAAGCGGTAAGGCGTCCGAATATGCGAGTCTCCATAGTCTCTGGACCAGCAAAACGTAAGTTTGCTTCCATGCCTGTCATAGCATCGGGACTGAACGATGCACGTTCTTCGACAAAGATACGAACTTCATCATCCCAATCGATGTCATCAAGAATAACGGTCACCAGTCCCATATTGTCAGCAGCTTCTGCATCAAGTGCGGTGCCTATTTGAGCTTGCGCTTTATACACTAATTCTGGCTCACCAAGAAATCGTGTTTGCAACCGGGTTAGTGCATTGCCCATCGGATACGGACCAAAGTTTGCCTCGGTTAATATGATGGTTCCGATTGGTCGGTCATCGTCTTCGAATTCACCGTCCATCATGTAGGTTCGATCAACGGAGAATAGAATCTCTGCAAGCACTCCTACAAAACACGAGCCGTGTTCAACAAAAGCAACCAGCGAACGCGATGTGACATCTAATCGCTTCAGTGTTCGCTTCCAGTACTGACGTACTTCATTCGCCAGCCAATGATCAGCATTTTCAGCAAGTAACGCTTCATGATTTGCAAACAGTTCCGGATCACCCTCGGTACGTATCACCCAAAGGCCAACTTCCATCTCATTCAATCGCATATGCAGAATGGCATCTTCAAGATCACGACATAGTTTTAATAGGTAAGCTTGATCACCCTGTGATTGAAATGCATCCATGTCAGTTGGCGCAGTTTCACTTGGGCCCTTCAATGTGAATGTCGCTTTTCTACCAGCACGGTCTATATCAACGTTTACGGTGGACCATGAAACAGTATCGCCTGAAGTAGTACGTTCAAGTGGCATAAATTTAATGCCGACTTTAACGTCTTGCTTAGATGAGCTCGCTGCAAATTCTTTCGCACGTTCTTGCACGGTATCTTCAAACTTAGAGTTTGGAATAACTTCATCAACTAAGCGCCAGTCTTTTGCACGCTGCCCCTTAACACCTTCCTCAATAGAACAAAAAATGTCCGCAAGATCACGGCGCATCTTTCGTTTATCAGTAATACGAGTAAGTCCACCTGTGCCAGGCAATACAGCTAGCAAAGGTACCTCTGGCAACCCAACGGCCGATGTACTGTCATCGGTCAGCATGATGTGATTGCAAGCAAGCGCTAGCTCGTAACCGCCACCGGCACAGGCACCCTTCACCGCAGCTATGTACTGTTGACCACTGTCCAATTCTGCAGCTTCAAATGCGTTACGGGTTTCGTTGGTGAACTTGCAAAAATTGACCTTATGGCTGTGTGCCGCACCGCCAAGCATGCGAATATTGGCGCCAGCACAAAACACGTTATCTTTACCCGAACGCAGAACAACGACCTTCACATCAGGGTGTTCGAACCGCATGCGCTGCACGATATCGTTGAGTTCGATATCGACACCAAGGTCGTAAGAATTGAGTTTGAGTTCATAGCCTTCGAACAATCCACCGTTCTCGTCTACATCCATGCTTAACGTGGCAACAGGGCCGGCGTACGCGACTTTCCAATGCTTGTAGCTTGATGGGTCAACTCTGAAGTCGATTAATTGGGACATGCCGGTCTCGAAGTTCGGAACGTGCCGCTAAGATACGCGCAGACAAACTCCTTGTAAACACTTTAGGCACAATAAAGCCAATATAAAATTGTTTTTTATCAGCATGTTACTTCGACACCGCTACATTCTCGCACTTATTGGTACTATAATACCAATTTAATATCATCCTCCAACTGATCAATCCAACAGTTCACTTCTCGCACTTCGAGACCCATGATTTTCATCGCCCCATCGACCAACACAAGACCACGCGCTTGACCAACCAAACGTAACGCAGCCTTTGGTCGCCCCATTAGCATTTTCAACCGGCCGTTGGCGAGTTGGATTAGACCTTGTACGAATTGTCGCTCCACACCTCCTTCAGGCAAAACCATCCAAACCGGCTCCAACACTTCATGCGCCTCCCAAAAGTAGCCCGCGTCTAAGAACGCTAAACCTGCTTTCCAAGCATCGCTCTGCGCTAGTTGATCCGCCTCAAGACCTTGCACCGCTGATTGTCTAATAGAGTCGAACGCATCTTCTGCGTGTCGATCATTCTGGCCCGGTATATAGGCATGAGTGGGCAATGTTGGTTTAGACATGCTTATTCAACCGCTGATGAAGTGGATTGTTTTGTGTCTAATTCCCTGCAGAATCTAACCAGTTCAGCCACTACAGCAGGACCATGTTCGCGATGTGGGGCATGGCGACAGTTATCAAGAATTAGTTTGGTGACCGGTGCCTTTGTCACTCTTTCGCTGACTATATCAATTTGTGCAAGCGTGCCATAAGGGTCGTCTCGGCCTTGAACAGCGAGTACCGGCACACGAATATCATCAAGCACATCTGTCACGTTCCAAGCTTTAAAATCCGGATGAAGCCAACTGTCATTCCACCCAAGAAAAGCGTTATCAGGATCGTGGTGATATTTTGCTAAGCGCTCGCGTAAGTCTCCAGTGTTGAAAGCATCTCGGGCTTTTGCAATTTCTACAAGACTGGCCGTTTCAGTAAAAAAATGCGGAGCAACAAGTACGGCACCGATAATGCGCCGATCAGCAATACAACCCACATGAATCGCAGCTATTGTTCCACCATCACTATGCCCAAGCAGCACCCCGGCCTCGATTCCGATAGCGTCAAGCACCAATGGCAAAACATCCATAGCCTCGCGCGTCATGTAGTCCAACGGGCGCGGAAGCTCTGCTGGGGCGGATTTACCATAGCCTGCACGCGAATACGCAAACACGCCGAACCCGGTTGCATTAGCGAGTGTTCTAGGGAAATCACGCCACAGGTGCGTACAGCCAAGACCTTCATGTAGCAGCACTAACGTCGGAGCTTCGTTTGGCGGCTGACCGAAACACGCGTACTCGAGTCGCTTACCGGCCGCAACGAGTGTGCCCTCTTTCTCCCATGTCTTATTAACGAGATCGTTCATAGCGCATTACATTACACTAATTCCAGCAATCTGCTGTGTCGCTTTTAGCTATCGATTACGCACCAACCACCGTCAATCAATGGAACCGATGCGCAGCTTGGACCACCGTACTTATCAGTAGCCTCATAGCTTGCACTCAGCATTATTTTAGGATTTGCTAGTGCTTGTTCGACTTGCTGCCAAGTTATACCAGACAGTTGAATTTTTACCCGCCTAGACCATTCGAATTTCTCTTGACCAGCGTACTCACCTACACAAATATAAAAAAATCTTTCTTTTGGTGTGCCGTGCAAAAACTCGCCTAGAAAATTTGGACCAACGGCGCTCCCTCGTTTCACATGTGCAAACAAGCTGAATCGAATATTTTCACCAGTAGACAGCTGGTACCCAGTCAACTCCTTTTCTTATTCTGCAAACAAAAACCTACTGCAGGCGGTGGAGCAATTAGCTCTATTTCAAGTTTGATTTGAGAATCCATAAACCACTAACTACTAACTCGTATAATGTTCACAATGATAAATCAATTTCCGCAGACAGACTATCGAGATCGTGTCCCCACTTCTTTTCCAGAGCTGAACGTTGTCTGGCTGCGAATAGCATACGAGGCACTGAAGAAATGAATATCATCATGATGGGTGCAACTGGTGCGGTGGGGACTGAAGTCGTTGGTACTTTGTTAGAAAGCCCTGCGCTAGGGACTCTCACACTGCTTGGCCGTCGACCACTTGAAAGCATCAAAGACCACCGAGTGGTACAACAAAATGTCGATATCTTTACGCCATCCACCTACAGCTCGATGTTACCAAACCATGATTGCGCTATCTGCACACTGGGCGTCGGTGAACCATCAAAAATGCCAAAGGCAGACTTCGTTCGAATTGATAAAACAGCGGTGCTTGACTTCACAACTCAGTGCAAAAAATCCGGTGTTTCGCATTTTCATTTATTGAGTTCGGTGGGTGTTGATGCAAAATCAAGATCATTTTTCTTGCACACCAAAGGCGAGCTTCAGGAGGAATTGAAAAACCTAAACTTCGACAGTTTGAGTTTAATACACCCTTCCATGATTCTTACGCCTGAGAATCGTTACGGGCTTTCTCAAGCCATTACGCTTGCAGTTTGGCCGTGGCTAAGTCACCTGATGATAGGACCTTTACAGAAATTTCGCGGTGTGCCAGTTGAAACGCTAGGCACAGCCATCGCCATGAACGCGCTTAACCCTGGCAAGGGAATTGAAGTATTAGAGTGGGCAGACTTTAATAGACTTGCAGAAACACCGATGCCTTAACAATACGACACGACAACTGGAATTACGCTTTGCGGTGTAAATCTAGACTCGGCCTTATAGATAGTGTCAGACACGGCTTGAATCAACTTAGGCCAGAATCTCTGTATTAGCACTCAAAAAGATAATTGGACTCCCCCACCTCCCAACGGAAAGTGGGGTAATGTAAATGTTCTCACACAAACTACATTAGGAAGAGTCCGTTATGAAGAATACTACTGTTGGTGTTGATTTGGCAAAGAATGTTATTCAAGTATGTGTCTGTAAAAACACAAAAGTGGTGTCGAACACGGAGCTGACGCACCATGAGTTTCTAGAATGGCTATTCAATACCCAGAGCACAACCATTGTCTTTGAAGCCTGTAGCAACTCTAATTACTGGAAACAAAAAGCCCTAGAGGCTGGACATTCAGCGCATCTGATTTCTGCCAAGCTAGTATCAACCGTCAGACAAAATCAGAAAACAGATAAGAATGATGCGTTAGCCATTGTGCAGGCCTCTTTTCTACCCGATATCAACTTAATCAAAGGCAAGACAGTTGAACAACAGCAGTTACAAGTTGTAATGCGTTTGCGTGAATTGGCGGTCAAGCAAAAGACAGCGTCAAGCAATCAGCTCAAAGCTCTTCTATTGGAGTTCAATATCCGGGTCAGCACTAGAAATGGCGGACTAGGTGGAGCGATAAAATCAGTTTTAGAAGATGCAGAGAATGGGTTCTCGATGGCTTTTCGCCAAGCCCTGGACACCGCGTGGTCTCATCACCTGAGCATTGTCAAATCTATATCGACGTACGATATTTGTTTAGAACAGAGCGTCGAACAAAATACTGATTGTAAGCGGCTTCTTAAGCTAGAAGGAGTAGGCACCATTAACGCCATTAATCTCTATCTTGCGCTGGGTTGTGCAGATCTTGGTACGTTCAAAAAAGGCAAAGATGCAGCGGCTTGTATTGGCTTGACACCGATTCAATACTCGTCTGGAGGAAAGACAAAACAAGGTAATATTGGTAAACATGTGAAGAATAGTCTGCTCAGAAGCCAGCTCATAACTGGTGCTATGTCGGTTGTATTCCGAGTGACTAAACGCGACGCTGTGACCAAAAAGGATGCTTGGATACAAGCACTCGCCGAAAGACGCGGTAAAAAGTGTGCCGCTGTTGCACTAGCCAATAAAACAGTGAGAACGGCTTTCGCCATGCTCGCACAAGACAATGAATATAAGGCAGAGCTACTAACTGCCTAAAAAGCGTTCCAACAACCGAGATGCACAATCGAAGATAAAAATCAGCGTGTTAAATCAGTTGTTCACTAAGAGCCCAGAGCTCGCGATAAAGAGTTGAAAACACGTCCGCGTAAATATCATAGAGCCTGAGTTCGCAACTCAACCGAGAGCTAGTACATAAGTGCGCATCTATTTCTTCAATTGGTCAGATTTGTTGTTGACACAGGGGGAGTCCACATAAGGTGAAAAGATGACCTGCGAACTGTTCACCACACGCGCCATGCATTATATTACATAAATAAACTGTGTAATTTTCGAGGTATTGCTAGTCACAGCTGAACCAATCATTCACCATACATAACATCAAAACGTGCGACATGCGTTCACACACATTTATTCGCGTAGTTTAAACCGCTGAATCTTCCCCGTCGCCGTCTTTGGCAATTCATCCAACACATCAACCCAGCGTGGGTACTTCCATTTCCCAATCCGCTCTTTAACAAACTCCTTCAGCTCCACCAACGCTTCAGCATCTCGTCCGTCTTTGAGAACAACGTATGCCTGCGGCTTTTCTAAATCATCTTCATCACGTCGAGCAACCACCGCAGCTTCAAGTACATCGGGGTGTGCTATCAGCGCCTGTTCAACCTCAAACGGGCTGACCCAAATTCCTGACACTTTAAACATGTCGTCGGTGCGACCACAGTAGATCATTCGCCCACTTTTACTTTTCTCATACTTATCGCCAGTGCGTGTCCACTCACCTTCGAATGTTGCACGAGACTTAGACCGTTGATTCCAGTAGTCCGCCGCAGCCGATTCACCACGTACCAGCAGCTCACCGATCGCACCTGCTTCAACGTCACTACCAGCATCATCTACCAAACGAACCTCATAGCCGGGCACCGCAACGCCAGACGTTCCGTATTCGATATCACCAGGGCTGTTAGATAAAAATATATGCAACATTTCAGTTGAACCAACACCATCCATAATGTCTGTACCTTGAATCGCATGCCACTTGCGACCAATTTCAGCAGGCAACGCTTCACCTGCAGAAATGCACGTTCGAAGAGGTGCATCAGGAACCCTACCGGCCTCCTCCCATCGATGCACCAGTGCTGCGTAGAGTGTCGGAACGCCACAGAATATAGTGGGCTTGAACTCTTCGAGGATGTTTGAAACCGATTCCGGTGTTGGACGAGCGTTATACAGTAATGCAGTTGCGCCAACCGATAATGGAAATGACATGCCGTTGCCAAGCCCATAAGCAAAGAATAATTTGGCAGCAGAATAGATCGTATCGTCTTCACGTATTTCTAATACTTGCTTGCCGTAGGTATCACACGTCACTCGCAATGCATCGTGCACATGACGCACGCCCTTTGGATTGCCTGTAGAACCTGATGAATAAAGCCAAAATGCGATCTCATCGCCAGCACAATTAATAGCTGACAAGGGGCTCGCACCTTTGATAAAAGAAGGCCAATCGATTGTGCCTGCCGGTGCTTCGCCACCTATAACGACGATCTGACGAAGGTGTGAGGAGTCCTTTACAGCGGGTAGCACAACGTCTAGCAGTTCAGCGGATACGAACGCGATCGATGCGCGACTATCTTCTAAAATGGCGCGGTAAACGTCAGTAGAAAGAAGCGTATTAATTGGAACGGGTTGCACACCAGTCTTTATCAAACCCCAAAAAATACATGGAAATTCAACCTGATCTAGCACGAACATGGCAGCTCTCTCTTCACGCCGAATACCAGTATTGACAAGTGCACCAGCGACCTCACCACTCTGCTTAGCCAGAGCACCATAACTGAGTTCACGCCCACTACTCCAAGCTTCACGGAAAGCTATTTTATCGCCGCGTCCCTCGCCAAGATGGCGCTCAACGAACCAGTTTGCTGCATTGCCAGTCATATGCGTCTCCTCTTAGCTTTTGTCAGTATTAAAATAATCAGCTTTTTTCGTAATGGGTGTTCGATGATACTTGTCTATTACCTATTACCTATTACCTATTACCTATTACCTATTACCTATTACCTATTACCTATTACCTATTACCTATTACCTATTACTTATTACTTATTACTTATTGCTTATTGCTTATTGCTTATTGCTTATTCAATGTTTCGTACTTCGCGATTAAACCTAATCGTTGATTCGCGTTTTTTTTGTATCGCAAAACTACCAAGGCAGCAACGCCAATGTAATGATCGGAAAAGCCACTAACAGCGCAACACGAACTAAATCTGTCATAACGAAATAGATAACCGCCTTATAGGTTTCCACCATAGGTGTCTTTTTATCCATAGAGTTGATCACAAATAAGTTCATTCCAACTGGTGGTGTTATTAACCCCACTTCTACAACAATAAGAACAAGAATGCCAAACCAAATGGCTGTTTGCTCGATATTGACTCTGTTCAAAGAGCCACTGCTTACACCACGCAGCCCCAACTCGCGCGTCATCTCTCGACTTAATTCTTGCCCACTTACAAGCAAACCTTGCGCTTCAGCCAAAACGGCAGCCGGTAATTCCACACCAGTGGCAACGAGCGCATCAAGTCGCGCTGCTTGCAACTGCACAATCGACACGAGTCCAAAATCAAGCTCTTGAATAATTGGCCAAAAAATAGGGATAGTTAATAGAATCATTGACAGGCTGTCCATAACACAACCGAGCAACAAATAGAAAACAAGAATCATAACCAGAACGATTAATGGGCTGTAACCACTCGACGACACCCAAAGTGCGGCCTCTTGTGGCAGTTGCGTTAACGCAAGAAAGCCATTGTAAAAAGCTGCGCCAAGTACGATAAAGAAGATCATGGCAGAGGCACGCGCAGTGACAAAAAAGCTCTCCTTTAGAGATGCCCAATTAAGCCCACCGACTGCCCACGCAATTAAACCTGTTCCCAACGCACCAACGGCTGCCCCTTCAGTTGGGGTGAACCAGCCAAGGTAGATACCGCCAACGACCATGAAGAACACCAACAGAACTGGCCAGACGTTAAACATCGCTTTCAACCGTTCTATATACGGCATGCGTTCGGCCGTGCCTGCAGAACCTGGGTTTATACGCACATAAATGGCGATGGCAACCATGTAGCCAAGTGCAGCGAGGATGCCGGGGATAAAGGCGGCAAGGAACAGTTTGGCAATGTTTTGCTCCGTTAAGATGGCGTAAATCACCAACACCACAGACGGTGGAATCAGAATACCCAGCGTGCCACCGGCAGCTAAGGTTGCGGTCGCAAATCCACCTGAGTAACCGTATCGACGTAATTCAGGTAAAGCGACTCTCCCCATGGTCGCAGCTGTTGCGAGCGACGAGCCACAAATTGCACCGAAGCCTGCGCAAGCGCCAACAGCGGCCATAGCGACTCCGCCTTTTCGGTGCCCAAGCCAACTTTCTGCAGCTTTAAACAAAGCTTGACTCATACCACCTAGGGTTGCGAAATGCCCCATCAATAGGAACATGGGAATGATCGACAGCGAGTAGTTAGAGAAGGTTGTATAGGTCTCAGCTTTTAAGCGGGCGAACGGTAAGCCAGTATCACCAGTGACTAGTATCAATCCGACGAGTCCAGCTAAGAACATAGCGAGACCAATTGGCACGCGTAAAAAAATAAGCATGAGTAAAGCTGGAAACGACAGCAATCCGATCATCAGATCACTCAATGCTCTGCCTCCTGATCAGGCAGCAAAATCACTCGACCAGTGGCCACTTCAATTAGCCGGGACACGGCAATATGAATCGATACCAATGCGGCCACGATCGCCCCCGGTACGCTGATAACATAGCCCCACCAAACTGGGAATTGCAGCAACAAGGTGGTTTGTCCACTAGCACGCTTGCTTTCCATACCAGCAAACAGTTTTACTGCTATTAGAATAAGAACAGCCGCGAAGATGATCTCTATCACCATGCGTAAGCAACGGTTTATACGAGGTGGGAGTTTGGCTGTGAAGATATCGACGGAAGCATGTGCTCCATCGAGTTGGCACAACGGTAGAAAAGCGAATATCGTAAAAGCCATCCCCGCCTCGACTAATTCAAAATCGCCATTGATTGGACCAATGCCCGCTGCAAGCATCGCGCTCGCAACGTCAGGTGCGAAGCCTTGAGCAAAGTCAGAATGTAAAAAGGAGTTAAGTGATCGACCAACTATGGACAAGCAGGTCAACACGATTAAAGCGCTCAGCGCTAGCCCCCCGAGTATCGCAAAAGCTTGGGCCAGCCTGGAGACGTTCGTGTGCATCAAATTATATACAGCGCAAGAGTGCCGCGACCGTCAAACAGTCGCGGCATTTGCAATTACATTTCGGCAGTTGCACCTTTGCATTCACCTTCCATCAACGACTTTGCTTGATCAATTAAGGCTTGGCCGTCAAGATCTTTCTTAGCTAAATCAGCAATCCAAGTATCGTAGATTGGACGAACTAATGCTTCCCATTCAGCTGTGTCAGTAATAGTGATGATCTCGTTACCATTGTCTAAAGCGATCTGTCGAGCTGGACCATCAGCATCAGTTTGAGTGCCACCCGCAAAAACTGACAAGTTAAGGCCTGAATTGTCGTCAATAACTGCTTTTAGATCATCAGCCAAGCCATCGTAGGCGCCTTTGTTCATCGCTAAGACAAACGTCAGTGTATACAGAGCTGGACCTTCAAATTCCGTGTGAAAATCGACAAGTTCTGGAACCTTCAATGCGGTAGTGACTTCCCAAGGAATGGTCGTGCCGTCAATAACACCTTTTGATAGGCCTTCTGGAACAGCCGGTACAGGCATGCCAACTGGCGTTGCGCCCGAAAGCTCTAACAGCTCGTTAACCAGTCTCGAACCACCACGAATTTTCATGCCTTGTAAATCCGCCGGAGTGTTGACCGGTTCGCTAGTGTGGAACATACCAGGACCGTGAACCCAAGTACCCAAGATTTTTAGAGCTGCAAATTCGTTATCTTTCATGTCCGACTCGAACATAGTCCAATAGGCACATGAAGCTGCTCGAGGGTCTTCGACCATGAAAGGCAATTCAAAAACCTCAGTAGAGGGAAAACGACCCGGTGTATAGCCAACAACCGTCCAAACAATATCAGCGATGCCATCGATAGCTTGATCCATCAACTCTGGTGGTGAACCACCTAACTGCATGCCTGGAAAACGATCTATCTTGATACGCCCGTCAGATGCTGCTTCAACTTTGTCTGCCCAGACATCTAATATTAGCTTCGGCACATTGGCTTGTGCTGGAAGAAACTGGTGCATCTTTAGCGTCACATCTTGTGCAAAAGCACCGTTTGATGCCACCGTAGCAATCAACGCTATAGCTAACGGTCGCAATACCGACTTTATTCTAGACATTTGTTATCCTCTTTTCGACTAATATTCGAGCGTACGCATCACCCGAGTGTTGAACCTATTAAGGCTCTTCGTTTAACGGCCCTCGTTGATGGGCGCTTCGTACCCTTTATTGTATGCACATCAATGCCGCAATGTCACGCAGCAATGGCAGTAATTGAGTTCAGTTCGTTTGGAACCCTCGAAGACCCTAACACCTTGAAAACATATACTATAAACGAATACCGATAAGAATTTTTGTGCGATGCAATATCACCTAAATGGCTTCAACACCGGCGACCCCTCTATCGCGTCAAATACACCCGCATCCAGGACACGGCCTAAGAGTAACAATGTTTCGCAGAACGTCGACGTACTCATCATAGGTTGTGGTCCTGCGGGCTTAACACTGGCTGCCCAGCTATGTGAATTTCCGGACCTCAATATAAGAATTACTGAGCGTAAACCAGGGCCACTTGATGTTGGACAAGCCGACGGGCTAGCTTGTCGCTCTATAGAGATGTTCCAAGCGTTTGGCTTTGCTGAAAAAGTATTGAAAGAGGCCTATTTCGTTAGTGAAGTCGCTTTTTGGCGCCCTGAATCCAACGGACAAGGCTTGCACCGCGCTGAGCTTAT
>Ga0209831_1001173_pt1 | contig 24753 bp, 19 predicted proteins | sample Maine_Asex4_meta_FD_187451 | JGI IMG/M metagenome (GOLD analysis project Ga0209831, IMG submission 187451) | Marine algal microbial communities from Maine, USA - Maine_Asex4_metaG (SPAdes) (version 2) | ecosystem: Host-associated > Algae > Red algae > Unclassified | place: Maine, USA | collected... | reverse complement strand
CTGGGTTTGGGTTTGTTGTAGAGTCGTTGTCATTGTAGTTATTATTGCGGGTTGTATATATATTGTGTTCTCGATTGAGAACGGGATGGGAAACGAGAAAAATAATGTGTTTCTTCATCCATATACCCATATTAACAAATGTAAATAGGTTTGTCAAGTTATGTAACAAGATTCTTGACATGTTTGTTTTGATTAGTAGATAAATGTTGAAGATACGTGGACTGATTACAGACAAAAGCCTAATAACAAATTAATTTGAACAGCGATCGCGACTACAGTCTTCTGCACAATTGATGATTGGCGATAAGAAATACAGCAGGATTACTAAACGATCGACTGAGAAATAGATCGGCGCTTAATAATCTCTGCTTCGCAAGTACTGAATCAAGGCGGGCAATACGGGGCATGGCTTCTTCTGCTGTAGGCTGGCTGGCTGGTCGGCGCGAAATACGCTCCAGCGAAAAGGACCAAGCTCCTCGGCAGACATCCAGAGTAAACGTTTAGCCCTAGTCATAGCTACGTACAATAGGCGATATTCTTCTGCCTGTTTGAGTTTGACAGCTTCTTGCCAAGCTTCCATCGGCAGGGGAATCTGTTGGGGTAAATCGCTAGCAAGATATTGATGATGCACTAGACTTCTAATTTGGGCGCGGGCAACTTCTGAAAGAGTAAAGCTACCTAAAAACTTGCCTGCATTTGGTATCCAAGGTTTGCCAGGCAGAATGTCCTGATGCAAAAAAGGAATAAATACGTAATCCCAATCTAGCCCCTTCGCCTTATGCATAGTAATAATCGTAATCTGATTAGCACGAGTATAGCGATCTCCATTATCTTCTTCCACTCCTTCAAAGTTCTCGGCGCTGACAATTTCTTCTAGGGTGGCGATCGCAGCTTTCGGGGCGCTTTTCCCCTTAATTTGCTGACTAACTTTGTCTGAAAGCTTTTGCAGAGTTGCTAATTCTGAACCCGTATATTTAAGCGTCATTCCGAGAAAGGGGATTAACTGATAGTGGGGTAACTCCATTCTGGCACGCAGTAGGTTGGCGCAGTAACGACGAGCCTGTTCGACCTGCGGTTTTTGTTCGGGATGTATGGGAGTAGGATATAAAAACTGCTCTGGAGATGTGGCAAGAGCGTTGAGATCTTGGGTGGGAATTAAGCTGCGCTGCTCTAATACTTCTAAAGCTGCCTTTAAATTGTCTGGAGAATGGGGGCGATCGATAAACTGTAATAGTTTGAGAATTTCTCCTGGTATCAGGGAATAGCGTTCGCTTTCGCCTACCTCATAAATATTGATTCCATGTTCCCTTTGGAGATGAGCCAATTCTTCGGCAAGAAAACGCGCCTGACGATTTTCTCGGACTAAAATTGCTGCATTATGTTCGGGATATTTTTTAAATAAAGCGATCGCCTGCTTGCCAATCGTTTCCACGGATTGATACACATCATCGGGATTACAGATTACGACTCCACTAGCTTCTGGCTGGGGATTGGCATCGGGCTGAGGATCGTCGGCAGGGACGGTAACTATATTCTGAGGGCGAAAAGGCAGTGCTACTGGAACTTCCGCATCTTTTGACCACTGCTGATTTACCCAATGCACCACAAAATTGGCGCTGTCGATAATAATTTTGCTGCTGCGCCCTGCTCGATCCATCGTCATTAGGCTCTGACGGTTATTGCAGGTTTCACAAAAATTGTTGAAGTAAATCGGATCGGCAGGAGTGAAAGTTGAGTTGATTGCCTGATTTGGATCGCCGACTCTAACTAAATTGAGTGCAGCGTCGGGCTGGGCATCATTTCCTGCTAATACCGAAATCAGCTTTTCCTGAAGGGGGCTAGAATCTTGCGCCTCATCTTCAAACACTCCGTAAACCTGGTTCTGCCACAACAAGCGCATGGGCGGATATGATAAAACCTTCAGCGCAGCTAAAATCATATCGTCATAATCAACAAGATTTTGCGATCGCATAGACTGTTGATACTCGGCATACAATCCTGCAGCAATTTCGAGGATGCCGTATTCATCTGTAGCGTTTTGACTTAAATCTAATAATTCTTGAGGCAATAGTCCCGAACTTTTAGCTTCTCGAACTACGGTATTGGTTAATCCAGGTAACACTTCCGTTCGCAACACCGACTGACGACGTAGCCTTTCTGTTTCTTCACCATCGAACTGCACCCCTTCTAATAGCCTCTGATATTGCTTGGGGTGTTCGGCGATCCATTTTTCTACCGCTCCACGAATTAGGCGATGCCCAGTGTTGGGTACAACAATTGTTACTTTATCTAAATCTAGTCCCGATAATTCTCGACGAGAGTTAGCAATATTTAGCGCCAACCCATGCAGGGTGTGAACGACAAACCCACCAGGAGGCAACATCAAATCCTTAAGACGATCGCGAATCTTGCTTTTAATATTGGCAGCAGCAGAACGAGTATAAGTGACCACCACAAGCTGTTTACGGCTATGAAGTTGATTCTGAGCAATGGCGATCGCTGCTGCGACGGACAAACTATGAGACTTCCCCGCCCCTGGTACGGCTGAAACTGCCATCTCTCCGCCACTCCAGTTAGCCAAACCCTGTTGACCGCTACGTAAACTTTGCTTGAGCTGAATTAGCCGATTTTCGAGCCACTGCGATCGCTCTATATTTGAAAGACTAGAAGTATTTGACAAATGTTGCTCGGAAGATAACATCTAAATAATTTCGAGAATTCGCCAGTACAACCCTAAAATTATAACCATTTTAGTGTGTCTGTACTCTTGTAACTCTTCATATTTGCTTAAGGCTAAAAGAGGCGGTTAGATCTATATACTGCTATCTAGATTCGAGACTACAGTAATAAAACATTTTGATAGCCAATGAATTCTATCTTTAAAATCGCCTTGTTTACACCAATAGTCATGGCTATACCTTTGAAGGCTCAGGCAGAGGAAAGCCCCAGTACGGTAAGTTCATTTGTGGACTGCGATCGTCTGAGTCAATGTAAGGATTTTGCCGAAGATATTGTGGTCGAGCAAGAAAACACTCTCGCTCAAAGCAGACCAACGAGAAGAACGAGAACGAGAGGGACTTCCAGCAGTAAATACTATGGCGGTGGTAGTCTAGGAATTTTTGCCAGTGGCGGTATTGGGGACGCTGCTTTTGGTGGAAGCATATTCGGCGGACGAAAATTTGACGACCGATTAAGTGCAGAAGCGGAAATTATTTACTATCGAGGAGGTACATCAATTGATGATTTTGGTTACAGTATCCTAGGGGTTCTCGGTAACGCAAGATATCTTTTCCCCTTTGACAGTTCAAATTCTCAGAGCTTTTATGCTTTCGCAGGGGCTGGGGTTGGTCTTGGTCGATTTGCTCTAACAGGAGACTTTTCTGACTTTATTAGCGATACAGACGCCATTTCTCTCTTGGTTCAGGCAAAGGGAGGTGTAGGCTATCCAGTATCGAATAACATCGATGTTTTTGGACAGTTGAGGTATTTAAATACTACGACTAGTTTTGCCAGAGGTTTTTCGGGAAGTGTCACGGGAGACGGATTTTCGTTTGATGCAGGTGCGACATTTAAGTTTTAAGTGGAACTTTGAAGCTAGAATGCCGGCTGAGATTTGGCTTAAGTGTTGTTATTTACGAATACTTAAACTAACCACTTCGGTGCAGTTTGCAAAAATAAAGTGCTGCGAGCGATAGGTGTACCAACCGATGGTATCTTTAAACCAATTATCCCTGCTTTCTTGACCCTAATCTGACCTTTTGGTGTTCCCCAAAGCAGCATTTCTGCCCAATTTCCTAAATTTGGCTGATGCCCGACTAAAGCTATTTTTGTTTCAGAATGATTGGGTTGATATCGTTCTAACCATTCTAACCATTCAAAGATTACTCCTTCAGGCTTGAGAAAAGCACAGGTTTCAACCTTTTTTGTCAAACCCGCCTGCTGAAAAATTTCGGCAGTTTGAGCTGCACGGACTAGAGGACTAGTTAAGATTAGATCCAACTCTAGTCCTCTAGCAACTAAGCTTTGGGCAACCATGAGAGTTTTTTTGCGACCTTTTGCAATTAGGGGACGCTGTTCGTCATTGTTGTAGTTCCTCCTTTCTGCAGCAATACCATGACGAATTAAGTATGCTTCCATCTTTTTTCGTTTTACCCAATCAAACAAACATTATCGTCATTAGATTTTATTCTCTATCAATTGTCCATGATTATTTTCAATCAGTGACAATTACATTATCTTCGGGTTCGACTAGTCGCATCAGTTTTTGCTTGATCTGACGATCGAACACTTCCCATTTCAGCTTTGTATATTCAGAATTATCGTTAAAGCCATTTAAAAAGCCTACGGGAATCTCAAAGCCGCCAGCCATGTATCTACCACCACCGAAGAATCTTCCTTGAGCATCTTTGCCTAGGGTTTCTTTAATAAATTCATCGGGATCTAGAGTCAGTTTTGTCGTCCGCAAAGAGCCAATTACCAGCTCATTATCGTCATCTTCATTATGAACAATGCCATAAACCACCGCAGTATGAATATCCTCTTCCGTAACCAGAAAATCTGCTGCTTGAGGAATAGCATCACGATCGTCGTAGCGCAAATAGCCTACTCCAGAAACCGAGAAATTTTTCTTAATAATACGGTTGCGTAAAGCTCGTTCAATTACATTCATCACTCGCCGCGATCGCGCGGACTGTAAAACTGCATTTAACAGTTGAGAGTCATAAAATCTACTTAGATAAGCAGCAGCAATAAAGTCCTCTTCTTTTGCCTGCATCAAGCGGTTGGTATCCGATCGCAAACCATGCATCAAAGCGGTTGCGCACTTAACATGATTGTCATTGCTAGAATCAAACTCTAACATTCCCGACTGAATATACTGGGTCAGAATGGTAGCCGTTGCTCTAGTTTGAGGGCGCAGATCGACAAATTCAGCCTCCAAATCCCCCTGTTTACTGTGGTGATCTATTACTACTGTTAAAGGGACACCTGCCTGTTTTACTACTGAATAGAGCTGGCTATTTGTACCCTGGCTGTCAACTAAGACGCAGCCTTTATATACCGATAAATCTTCTTCTTGTAAGGCTGTATGAATATATCTTTTTGCAGGTATTCCAGTAAGACGAACTAGAGTAATGTTTTCTTGATGAGATAGAGTCCCACCGTATACAATGTCACATTCGATCTCATAATTCGCTGCAATTAGCTGATAAGCCCAAGCGCTTGATAGAGCATCAGGATCGGGAAAATCCTGAATTACGATAATTTGTCTTTCGCCCCGATGTCGTTCTAAAACTTTGGCAAACTCCTGAACTACTTTCGTCAAGTTGCTTTCTTTCTTTTTCTCCTTGCCAAACTTAGTGTCAATTGCTTCAAGCTGTTTTTTGGGAGTCGCTTTATTTGCTAAACGGTGTTCTAGAGAAGTGTTAAGGTTTGATGACATACGTAAATGCAATAGGCAATTATAAAATTGCCAGGATTAAGTAGAGTTAAGTATATGAGATTTTATTTAGCTCAGAGCTTTGAGTTTATCATCAACCTTTAATTTTCTGTAATTATCCTTTGGCAATCTTCTAGATTTACGCTGCCGATACAGAATTAAATGCCGATCGCATATTTTTTCCACTCCTGGTTAGAGGTTCCCCTCGTGTATTTAACCAGCTCAAAATGAAGACTGCTATAGGGACGACGAGGCTTTGTTTGGAGCAGCATCTCTGCCTCTTTAGGAGTACGGTTACCTTTTCTGACGTTACATCTGACGCAGGCTGCAACCAAATTCTCCCAGGTGTCTCCACCACCACGCGATCGTGGAATGACATGATCGATGGTTAGCTGCTCGCCTTTCGCCTGGCAATACTGACAGGTATTAGTATCTCTTTCTAGAACATTACGGCGGGTCAGAGGGATTTCTTTGTAGGGAACTCGGACGTAGTATCTCAAGCGAATTACGGTTGGTAGCGGAAAGCCCGCATAGATAAATTCGCCTCGATGTTCGAGCTGTTCTGCTTTGCCTTTGATCAGCAATACCACTGCTCTACGCCAGCTAGTGATATTGAGGGGTTCATAGGAAGCATTTAGTACTAAAACCTTACCCATAATAAAGACTGATATTATTTATAGGGGATCGTAACACACATGAACTAATTGATGTAACTTACGACACTATTGTCTAATCTAACTGTTTGAGTTCGACTTTTTTGTGCGTTAATTGACTTTAACTAATTCTGGACTAACATTTACCCATAATGTTAGCTAACTTTTGAATAATAAAGTAATTTTTAGCTATGGTGAGTTGGCAGCAACAACGAACAAATTTGAACCCCAATCCACCTTCATTAGCCAGTCGTCAACGAGCCTGGGTCGAGATAGATCTAAATGCTATTGCCCATAACGTTCGTACTCTCAAAGCTTGGGTAGGTTCCCCAACAAAATTGATGGCGGTAGTCAAAGCCGATGCTTATGGTCACGGTGCAGTTACCGTTGCCCAAACTGCTTTAGCTCATGGCGCAGATAGTTTAGCGATCGCAACTCTGGCAGAAGGGGTAGAACTACGTCAGGCGGGAATTACCGCGCCAATTTTGCTTTTAGGAGCGATTTACGCGGTAGCAGATATTCAGGCTGTTGCAGCTTGGGAATTAGAGGCAACTATTTATGATACCGAACAGGCAAAAATTTTCGCTCGAGCTCTTTCTAGATTGGATAAGTCTGTTTTTATCCATCTCAAGCTAGATACAGGTATGTCTCGTCTGGGAACAAATTGGCAATCAGGAAGCGAATTTGTGTCTCTGGTTCAAAATTTGCCTCAGCTAAAAATTGCCAGTATCTACTCTCACTTCTCTACTGCTGATGAATTAGATCGTACCAACATGGAACTGCAGCAGCAAAGATTTGAAAAAGCGATCGCCAAGCTAAAGTCGGCGGGATTGCAGCCCGAACAAATTCATTTGGCTAATTCTGCTGCTACCCTCAACAATCGCAGTTCCCATTACGACATGGTTAGAGTTGGACTGGCTCTATATGGTCTGTATCCTTCTCCTCATTTGAGTCATATTCTCGACCTAAAACCAGCATTACAGGTCAAAGCCAAAATTACTCAAATCAAAACTGTTCCCTTAGGAGAAGGAGTTAGCTATGGTCGTAAATATGTTGCTAAGTCGGACATCACAATAGCCGTAGTTGGCATCGGTTATGCAGACGGTGTTCCTCGTAGTCTATCTAATCGCCTAAAAGGGATTATTAACGGGCAGATAGCATCGCAGATTGGGACAATTACAATGGATCAGTTGATGCTACGGATAGATGGTCTAGACCGAGTTCATTCGGGAGATGTTGTTACTTTAATTGGTGGACAGGATGGACTACAGATTAGCGCCGACGATTGGGCGAATAAGCTCGATACTATCTCATGGGAAATACTTTGTGGATTTAAGCATCGTCTCCCCAGAATATTTATCTGATAAGGAGACTGAAAAAACTTTATCCTTCGTGGTTATAGGTTATCTAGCGATCGATGAATATCTCTGCTAATTCAGAATCTAAAGGCTCGGCAAAGAGTTTTCCCTGACCGAGTTCGCAGTTGAGAGTTTTAATTACCTTGAGCTGTTTAAAATTTTCAATTCCTTCAGCAATGATGCCTATTTTTAATGTTTTTGCTAGGGCAATAATCATTCTAACGATTTCAAAGTTTTCGCGATCGCCGATCATTCCTTGGGTAAAAGAGCGAGCGATTTTGAGAGAATTTAGGGGAAAGCGTTTGAGATATTGTAGAGAAAGATAGCCCGTACCAAAATCATCAATATTTAGTCTAATTCCTCTGGACTCAATTTGCTGAAATAGCTCGAAAGTATTTGATTTGGAATCAACCAGCATTGTTTCATTAATTTCTAGATGCAAACAGTTTCCTGATAGTTTGCTTGCAATTAAAACTTCATCCAACATATTGATAAAGTTTGGTTCTTCGATCTGCTGAGTTGCTATATTGACGCTAATTTTCAAATTACCTGCAGCAGCGTATTTGGCTTGCCAGCTAGACATTTGACGGCAAGCTTTCTGCAATGCCAGCTTACCAATCTCTATAATTAATCCTGTTTCTTTGGCAACATGCAGAAATTCATGGGGATAAACGATGCCTTTAGTGGGATGAGACCAGCGCAGCAGTGCTTCAAAACCATAAAGAGAATCATTTTTGAGAAAGATAATAGGCTGATACTGAAGGAAGAATCGATCTTGAATAATTGCCTGACGTAAATCGTTTTCTATTTCTAATAACTCTTTTGTCTCATCATATAGTTTTTGATGAAACACTTCGTGTCTCGCTTTTCCTAGCGATTTGGCTCGATACATAGCCAGATCGGCATCTCTTAGTAGTTCGGCACTGTTTTGGTGTTTGATGTCTGCCTTAACAATGCCGATACTGGCGCTAGTAAAAACAGTATGACCCTGTAGCTGAAATGGTTGTGCTAGCTGCTCATTTATTCTTGTTGCGATTGCCTTGCCTTCTTCAATATCTTGAATCTGGTGCAGCACAATAGTAAATTCATCACCACCCAAACGAGCGACAAAATGCCGATCGCGAGCGCAGTCAATCAAAATATTTGCCACCTCAATCAGCAGTTCATCACCAACTTGATGACCGAGACTGTCATTAACAATTTTGAATCGATCGAGATCGATAAAGAGAATGGCAAATTGGTATTCTGGATCTGCCTGAATCCGCTCGATTGCCCGATCCACTCGTTCTAGAAAAGCAGATCGATTGGGTAAACCAGTGAGAGAGTCGTGTTTGGCTTCATAGCTTAATTCAGACTCAATTTGCTTGCGATCGGTAATATCGCTAATAATGCCGTCTCGACGATTACCAGTCCCATCAGAAATCAGACGACTACGTTCCCAAACCCAACGGATTTCGCCACTAGGTTGAACAACTCGGTACTCTAGGTCGCTAATTTGTTGACTGCTGGCTAAAGAAGATTTGACTCGTTCTCGATCTTCAGGATGAATCGATTCCAAGCGCAGGTTAGGATTAGCTAATAATTCGGCTACAGATCGACCATAAACTTCTTGAGCTGCGAGGTTGAGAAACAGCAGTTGACTGGTAGCGACATCCACCGACCAAACGACCTCCTCTAAAGAGTTTAAAATACTCTCTAGCTTTTCTTCGCTGTGACGCAGCAGCCGCGTAAGCTGTCCTCGCTCCTTTATTTCATACTTTAGTTCTTGGTTGGCTGCCTCTAATTGTGCAGTACGCTCTAGAATACGCTGTTCTAGAGCAACATTAAACTTGAGAATTTCTTGTTGAGCAGCCTGTAACTTAAGCTCGTTTTTGATTCGTAGCAAAACCTCATCTACCTGAAAAGGTTTGTTGATGTAGTCAACTCCTCCAACGCTAAGAGCTTTAACTCGGTCTTCCGAATTGTTACTAGCGCTTAAAAAAATAATCGGAATCTTGTGGGTAACTCGATCTGCTTTGAGCTGTTCGCAGACTTGATATCCGCTCAGCCCTGGCATTACAATATCTAAAAGAATTAAATCGGGGACGACTTTTTTCGCTACAATCAGAGCCATTGCGCCACTAATTACTCCTCTGACTTCATAAGCTTCTCCACTTAAAGCGTCCGAAAGCATGCGTAAATTTTCTGGCCGATCGTCTACTATGAGAATTTTGGCTTTGGGATCTAATAACGGCATGTACGTTAATCAGTAGACTTGGCTAGGTCAATAATTTTGTCACAGCGAAACTGTTCTGCCAAGTCTGCAAGTCCTAGAGCGAGAGATTGATAATCATCGGGAATTTCCTTGAGAAGCTGAAAAATTTCCTGATTGTCTACCTGAGCTGCAGCATTATATAGTTGCGATCTCCATGAGTCTGGCATTACCGCCAAGCTTGCTTTGGTTAGTTCTGACTGTATTTTCGCCTCAGCACTAATTTCCACTGTTTCTTCATATAGATATTCAACATTAAGATACCGACCAATTTTAGTTAGCAGTTCTGCTTCTTGGAACGGTTTACGCATAAAGTCATCACAGCCTGCCGAGAGAATTTCAACTCTCTCTTCTTCAAAGGCGCTTGCTGTTAGGGCAATAACAACTGTATCTTTTCCTGCGTCATGAGCTTTAATCTGCCTCGTTGCCTCATAACCATCAACAATTGGCATCCTCATATCCATCAGGATTAAGTCTGGTCGCCACTCCTGCCAGACGGCGATCGCCTCTAAGCCATCTCCCGCTTCCCGTACTTCAAAACCAATCATAGTTAAGAGCTTGTTTAACAGCAGGCGACTAGCAGGCACGTCATCTACAGCCAAAATCTTATAGATTGGCTGATTTTTAGCCAAGGAAATGACTTTTCCCTGTTTACTGTTCTGATTGACCACGGCTGAGCTTACTGACTGTTCTCGCAGAGGAATCTGGAAGTGAAAAATACTGCCCTGTCCTACGGTACTTTTTACCTGAAGCTCACCCCCCATTAGCTCCACGAATTTGTGGCAAATTGATAGACCAAGACCAGTTCCTTCGTTAGAAACTCTACCTACCTTGGTCTGCTCAAAAGGCGTAAATAGCTGCTCGATCTCTTCTGGTTCGATACCTGGACCAGTATCTTCAACTCCAAAATAGAGGCTGTAGGTGTCGGTAAACAAAAATTCTATCTGTTCCTCTGTCAACTTAGCGTTTGATTCTTTTTTTACTCTTAAGACAATCGAACCTGCTTCGGTAAATTTTAAGGCATTGCCGAGCAGATTAATAATTATCTGCCGCAGTTTTCCTTCATCAGTTTCGACAATTCTGGGAACGTCGCTGGCAATTTCAAAAGACAAATTGAGATTTTCAGCATATGCCTTGAGGCGCAACATCTCTTCTATGCTTTTAAGCATCAGATGTAAATCGAACTGGCTTTCATTGATGACGATCTGACCCACCTCAATTTTAGACATCTCCAAAATGTCGTTGATTAATTTTAGTAAGTGTTCTCCACTACGATTGATAATCTTAAGATTTTCCTGCGGCTCTTCACCAATAGAAGTGTCACGAGTCATTAGCTGAGTAAAGCCCAAAATAGCGTTGAGAGGAGTGCGTAATTCGTGGCTCATATTGGCTAGAAATCGACTTTTCGCCTGGTTGGCATTCTGCGCCTGTGCCAAAGCAGTCTCGGTTTTGAAGATACTTTCCTCTAGTTGAGACGTTCTTTCCTCTACTTTTGTCTCTAGTTCTTTGGTAAAACTTTCAAGAATTTTGACAATACTACGATTTGTACGAGCAAGGTTACTAATGATTTTGTACGCGATCGAGATTATTATTAGCAGCAGAAATAAAGCACTAATCAAGCGATAATTATTGACTTTTTCTAGCTGCTGACGATATTGATTAAAATAAGCTGCTTCTAGTTCTTCTAACTTTTTTATAGCAGGATTAAGATCGATTTTGCCAGACAAATCTGCCTGAATTTTTGTCTGAAAGACAATGTTTTCACTCTGATTGACCAGTTCTTTAATCAGAAATTTTCCTTCATCAAACCTTCGTTGCTCGTTCTCCAAGCTAATCTCGCCAATCCGATCTTCGATCTTTGTTCCTAACTCCGCTTCTCCACTTTGACAGTAGAGCCTGGACAAATCTAATAGGCTGCTAATGCTAGCTAACAGTTCGCGATCGCTAATGATGCTGCGATCTAATACCTGTCGAATGCCGATTATTTCTTGCTTGAAGGTACTTATTTTAGAACAGGATTGAGCTAATGCTGTCTGACTGTTTTGGAGGCGATCGATCGACTCGTACTGAGAGAGCAAAAACAATTCTTGAGCTTCTAAATTAACCTCGATCCGATCGAGCTTTTCTTTAAAAGATAAACTCAAAGTTTTTTCCTTAGCTGTCAACTAAAATCTAGTAAAATCTAAAATTAGTATGCCCAGTTTTTTAAAGATAAACTCAATATACTTACTGTTAATTCATTAGAAACAGAGGAGATAGAGGCGTAAATATACATACCTCGAACACTCCTCTAGAAGCAAACCTTGTTATCGATCGCTAAAGCAATTTGTACTTAAAGTGCGCCAGCATTTGCCAGACCGAGAATCATCCCCGCGCCAATTAAATGACCGAGACTAGTGGTGCCTAATAAAGCAGGCAGACCCATACCACCGAATAAGGCAGGAGAAGGCAACTTAGGTCCTGCACTCTGATTTTTGATTGTAAACTTGCCAAATGCGATCGCTGCGATATTACAGGCAATCATGACAAAAGCCACTTTTGGACTCCAAGATACAGTATGAGGTGTAGCAGCAGCTAGCAGAGTTAAATAAGTCACAGTAGTTGTCTCCTAAATTTTAAATTTCGCTTTTTTTCCTGAACTGATAATAAATTTATTTCTTTTAGATAACAGAAGTATGAATCGATGTTGCAATATTTATTAATCAAGTAAAGTTTTATATACAAAAATCTACTTGCTTCCCTTCCCTTTCTATAGTTGGTTTATCTTGATAACGATCGGGTTTGAGAATAACGTGGGGCTGTGGCTCAGGGGATAGAGCAAGCGCCTCCTGAAACATCGGGCATGATGGGGGAAACTTCATTAATGAATGTGGTCAAATTCAAGGAAGCCTAAAGTCGGAGAGATTAATCTTTTAAAGACCAGGGTAATCTTGAGCCAAGCTTTATAGTTCCTGGTAAAGAAGGTGCAGAGACTGGTTGCAGGTATAAAAACAGGTAACGATTAAACTTTGTCTAGCTAACCCTAGAACTGTCTGCAACATAACGGCCACCACCTAAACACAGAAATATTATTTCTATATATTTGTGAATGGTGAAGGGATAGTCCAGAGAGTGAGGAAACTCACACCAATCTGAAGCGCTAGGTCGCCAGTTCAAATCTGGCCAGTCCCGTTATCTCAATTTATTTCGCGCTGCTTGACAATCTGTCTCTGAAATTTTCTCAGTCCTTAAAATTTTATTGCGTAATTGGAATGCGGGTGACGCAAAAATATACACTTCAGTTAGGGAAGAGATATCGTTTTTAACTGATTTTTTATGGCTTACTACTGGTATAAAGCATTTCATCTAATTGGCATCGTCGTCTGGTTTGCAGGACTGTTTTATTTGGTCAGACTGTTTGTCTACCACGCAGAAGCAGAGCAAGAACCCGAACCTGCTCGTAGCATCTTGAAAAAGCAGTATGGCATTATGGAGCAGCGTCTCTATAGCATTATTACGACTCCAGGGATGATCCTGACGGTGGCAATGGCAATTGGCTTAATTTCTACCGAGCCAGAAATTCTTAAGTCAAGCTGGCTACATATCAAACTAGCTTTTGTGGTGCTGCTGATTGGTTATCACCACTTTTGCAAGCGGATTATGAAGAAGTTGGCTGCGGGAGAATGTCAGTGGACGGGACAACAGTTTAGAGCTTTAAACGAAGCACCGACTATTTTACTAGTGTTAATTGTGCTGCTGGCCGTATTTAAAAATAGCCTGCCATTAGATGCTGCAACCTGGCTGGTAGCCGCGCTGGTAATTACGATGGTAGCTAGCATTCAGCTTTACGCGAAGAAACGTCGTAAAGACAAGGAGAAGCAGGCTCAACTCGAACAGCAGCCAGAATTTTCCCAAGGATAAAAACAAAGGTGAGGATGAGTCAAGACAAGTCTGTTATTCTCTAAATTGTTCGATGGATAACTGCTGCTGATATTTTATTACTCATCCTTGTCGCCCAATGTATTTAAAGAGCTTACGCCTGCGCTCGTTTCGGAATTATCTCGATCGCCAGATTGAATTTACGGCAAAGAAGACGATCTTAGTGGGTAATAATGCTCAAGGAAAATCCAATTTACTCGAAGCCGTAGAACTATTAGCATCTTTAAAGAGTCATCGTACCAGTCGCGATCGCGAATTCGTTTTAGATTCGGCAACGATGGGACAGATTGAAGCCACCGTAGAAAGGGCATACGGCACTAGCGAGCTGAGCATGTTATTCCGCAAGCAGGGAAGACGTACCGTAGCGGTAAATCGTGAGAATTTACGCCGTCAGCAGGATTTTCTAGGGGTGCTAAACGCCGTTCAGTTTTCTAGCCTCGACCTAGATCTAGTTCGAGGTGCGCCCGACTCTCGTCGTAGCTGGTTGGATGGCTTATTGATTCAGCTAGAGCCTGTCTATTCCAGCATTTTGCAACAGTACAATCAAGTATTGAAACAGCGCAATGCTCTGCTCAAAAAGATTCGTGCGGTACGCCAAGAAAATGAATCAATAGAACCAACTACCTTTGAACCACAGCTCAAACTCTGGGACGAACAGCTAGCAGCAGCAGGTTCGAGAGTAGCTAGGCGACGCGCTAGAGTGATTGCAAGACTCGCTCCGATTGCCGAATCTTGGCACAAGCGCATAAGTGGCGAAACAGAACATCTAGCCATCAATTATCTTCCGAATGTCGAATGGACAGAAGACGATCCCATTGCGGTACAGCAAGCTTTTATCGCTAAGATTCAGGATCGGCGTATGGCAGAACAGTATCAGGGAAAAACAGTGGTGGGAACACACCGCGACGAGATCGAATTCGCGATCGATCGCACTCCCGCTCGTTACTATGGTTCTCAGGGACAGCAGCGCACTCTCGTACTAGCTTTAAAACTAGCAGAACTAAAGCTAATCGAAGAAGTTATCGGCGAACCACCTTTGCTGCTGTTAGACGACGTATTAGCCGAACTAGATCCCAACCGTCAGAAACAGCTTTTAGAAGTAATTGGCGATCGCTTTCAAACTATTATCACCACGACTCACATCGACACCTTCGATCGCAACTGGACAAAAGACTCTCAAATCCTTTCAGTAGAGGCAGGTCAAATTAGCGAAGTCTTATTGAATTAATACTTTACCGTCAGCAATATTTATCTAGATGGGAAAATATCAAAAACTGCTCATTAAGATATTAAATAGAATGTCAGATGGGAATATAAGGTTTTTAGAATTGAGAAAATTGCTGTCACGGCTCAAATTCGATTTGAAATGAGAGAATAAACACCACTAATAAAGTAGGTTTTTTGAAAATGTCTGAGCCAGGAACTATAGTTTTTGATATTATCGGCACTAGTTTTTCTCTGGAAAAACCCCGACAGGAGTTGCTGAAGCTGGGCGCGCCAAATTATGCCCTAGAACTCTGGTTTGCTCAGGCTCTTAGAGACGCTTTTGCTTTCTCTCATGCAGGCAAATATCAGCCTCTCAAAAAGGTTTTACAGGCTGAGCTGCCAAGAACGTTAAAAACTCTAGGCGTAGAGACTAATTCCGAGCAAAGAGAGGGTGTTATGGCAACCTTTAGTGAATTAGACTTACAGCCAGGGGCAAAAGAAGCATTTAGAGATTTGAATAAGGCAGGTTGGAAAATAGTTGCTTTAACAAACGGTAGCGAAGATGCTACACGCAAATTATTGGCAGGTGCGGAAGTAGAACCGTACTTCAGCGAGGTTTATTCTTGTGATGCGCTCGCACTTACTAAACCTCATGCGGATGTTTATAAAATGATCCAGGCTGATAATTTAGCAGATACTTGGCTCGTTGCTGCCCACGCCTGGGATATTGCTGGAGGAATAAGCGTGGGTATGAAAACAGCTTTTGTTAGTCAATTGGAACGAGACTATCTAGAAGTTTACCCGCAACCGCAGATTATAGCAGAAGATTTGTTGAGTGCTGTTCGCCAGATTATTAAATATTAGTCCCAATAAATGCGATCGCTTTAAAAGATTGACTGTGAATATACAGCCTCAGATTTTAAGGTTCAAAATTTAAAGCTAATGGCTATCTAAAAAACGAGGTTTATCCGAGCCAGATAACAGTAAGCTAAATAGATGGCGTATGTAGCAAAGAATCAATGGCAACCATAAACGATAATTATCTCAAACTCAAAGCAGGGTACTTGTTCCCTGAAATCGGTCGCAGAGTTAGCGCTTTTGCTGCCGACAATCCCGATGCACCAATTATTAAGCTAGGTATTGGGGATGTTACCGAACCCTTACCTGCTGCCTGTCGCGACGCAATTATTGAAGCGACTAAAGAAATGGGCGATCGCAATACTTTTAAAGGTTATGGTCCCGAACAGGGATATCTCTGGTTAAGAGACAAGATTGCCCAGCAGGACTTTCAAGCTCGCGGTTGCGATATAGATGCTTCAGAAATCTTTATCTCAGACGGTTCTAAGTGCGATTGCGGTAACATTCTCGATATTTTTGGTAGTGATAATAAGATTGCCGTTACCGATCCTGTCTATCCCGTGTACGTCGATACTAACGTCATGGCGGGAAATACAGGAGATTCTGTAGACGGTAAATATGAAGGCTTAGTTTATCTACCTATTACTGCGGATAATGATTTTACTGCGGAAATTCCTAGCGAGAAGGTAGATCTGATCTATCTTTGTTTTCCTAATAACCCTACAGGTGCGACGGCGACAAAAGAGCATCTCAAGGCTTGGGTTGACTATGCCAAACAGCATGGCTCATTAATCTTGTTTGATGCAGCTTACGAGGCATTTATTACCGATCCAGACTTACCTCATTCGATCTATGAAATCGAGGGAGCAAAAGACTGTGCGATCGAGTTTCGTTCTTTCTCAAAGAATGCTGGCTTCACAGGGACTCGCTGTGCCTTTACCGTCGTGCCACAAAACTTGACGGGTAAGGCAAAGGATGGTTCGGATGTCAAAATCTGGCAATTGTGGAATCGTCGTCAATGTACTAAGTTTAACGGCGTATCTTATATTGTTCAGCGTGGTGCAGAAGCGGTTTATTCTGAGGCTGGACAAAAGCAGATTAAGGAGTTGATTAGCTTCTACCTAGAAAATGCCAAAATCATCCGTAAACAGCTAACCGCAGCAGGAATCAAGGTCTATGGCGGTACTAATGCGCCTTATGTTTGGGTCAAAACTCCCAACGATCTATCGAGCTGGGATTTCTTTGATAAGTTGCTGATTAACTGCAACGTTGTCGGTACGCCTGGGTCTGGTTTTGGCGCAGCAGGAGAAGGATATTTCCGTATCTCTGCCTTCAATAGTCGAGATAATGTTAATGAGGCAATGAAGCGAATTACTGAAAAGTTCAAAGCTTAGTTTTTGTTTTTAAGCTTATTCCCTCCAGCAAGATCCACTTGACTCTGGGGGGTATTTTAATAGGTTGCTGTAAGCGATCGCCAAGCAGTAATAAAGATGGGGATTCGGGAACTATAAAAGTAATGGTTATGAATATGTCGTTTTTTACTGGATAGGCAAGAATAACCAAAGAAATAATTTAGTTCTCTGGTATATGAACAGGCTTGATTTTTCCTATTTATTAATTCTTTTAATCGCTAGCATTTTGGGAATTGGGCGATAGCTGGGTAACTTTTTTAAGGGTATCGAGCGCGAAATAGTTGAAGCACAAGAATTTATCGATCGCCCCCAGGACATATCCTATCTCCTCGATCGCCTACAGCAGCGAGAAAAGACTAATTATGCTCCACACCAGCGTCTAAATTTACGGCAAGTTGGTATTATCGGTCATTCTTTTGGTGCATATACTGCGCTGGCTCTAACGGGGGGAGAAATCAACTCAAAAGGCTTGCAGCGATCGTGCCAAAAACTAAAGGTTGCTAATAATTCCCTCAATCTTTCGTTGCTGCTTCAGTGTTTGGCTACCGAATTATCCAAGAATAAAAAACATCGTTTGTCTGACTCTCGGATTAAAGCTGCATATGTTCTAAATCCAATGAATAGCCTACTCTTTGGCAAAAAAGGTTTAAGTAAAATAAAAACTCCTGTCGCTTTTATAGCAGGCAGTGATGACATGGTAACTCCTCCATTATCAGAGCAAATTATTCCCTTCACATGGCTAAAAAATGAGGATAAATATTTATTCCTGATTGAAAAAGGTGGTCATACCTATATCGACGGAGAACATCTAAACTCAAAACAAAATCAGGCTTTAGTCAAAAATCCGCACTTGCCAATCTACCAGGATTATTTTCGGGCAACGACAGTGGCATTTATGCAAAATCATCTGCTTCAAAATCACAACTATGCTGATTATCTCAGTCATGAATACGCTAAATTTATTAGTCGCCAACCGTTACAGTTCAATCTGGTTAGCGAATTAGAACCCCATCAGCTCCGTCAAAAAAAGAAGTAGAACGGTTTTATAAAGCCAGATTATCTATTTATTATTCCCGATCTATTTTCTGTTCATCCTTTTATTCCTCTATAAACTCCCGACTAAATCCGACTTTTCCCGATTGTCTTACGTATAGCTACATCTTTAATATAAAAAGCATTAGGTGCGAATACAGTTTTCGCTTGGCTTGTAAGTATTGCAAATAGCTATAGAAAAGACGATCTCCTCTCAAGGAAAAAGGAATCATGGATAAATTTGTCGAGAAATCTTTCAGATATAAAAGCGATCGCTGCTATTGTTTCAATCGCAATTGCCAACAGTCAGAAAATTATAGAGATGCAGATACTTGCATTAACTGTGGCTCAAATCTGCTGCTCCAAAATCGCTATAGAGCCTTGCAGTTAATCGGACAGGGTGGTTTTGGTCGAACTTTTAGAGGAATTGATGAGTCAAAGCCTTCTCAGCCTTACTGTGCCATTAAGCAGTTTTGGATTGAACCAAGTAACAGGGATAGGGAAAAAGCAGCAGAGTTATTTAAACAGGAAGCCAAAAGACTAGAGGTGTTAGGAGAACATCCTCATGTTCCGACTCTGCTCGATTATTTTGTCGAAGAAAAAGAACAGTATTTAGTTCAAGAATTTATTAGCGGAACTAATTTAGCTCGGGAGAGTAGTTGGGATGAAAGCAAAATTCGAGAACTACTGCTATATCTTTTACCTCTGATTAAGTTCGTTCATAGCCACAATGTCATTCATCGAGATATTAAGCCTGAAAACATTGTTCGTAACCAAAGAGATAACACATTGATTTTGGTAGACTTTGGTGCAGCAAAAGTAGTTACAGCAGCCACTTCAAATAAAACGGGGACTGTGATTGGCTCGGCAGCCTATACCGCACCCGAACAGTTAAAAGGCAAGGCGGTATTTGCCAGCGATATTTACAGCTTGGGCGTTACCTGCGTTCATCTTTTGACTAACGTGCATCCATTTAATCTTTTTGATAGCAATGAAAATAGCTGGAATTGGCGACATTATCTCAGTCAACCGATTGGCAAACAGCTAGGTAAAGCGCTGGATAAGATGCTGTCGGGAGCGATTAATCAACGCTATCAGTCTGCAAATGAAATTCTTCAGGATTTGTATGCAGTACCAGCCAGAAAACAGCACACGGCAATCAAATTTTTGGGTTCTAGTGCAGCATTAGTCTTTATTCTATTGGGATTGAGAGCTTTAGTTGCTCCAGTAGCGCAGCAAGTTTCTACGCCTCGAATTACAAGCTCTACCGTTCGGCAACCTGCTTACCCAACACCGAAAATAGACTCGGACTTTGGTGGTTTATATAGCTATAACAAAGAAGGAAACATACAAACGCTTCCTCTTGCTAACACCTCAGTAGATGCCAGGATTGCGGGGAATATAGCGAGGGTGGAAGTAACGCAAACATTTACCAATCCCAACAATAAACCGTTAGAAGCAATATATAAATTTCCTCTCCCCGATGATGCAGCCGTAGACGATATGGAAATAAGAATCGGCGATCGCATTATTCAGGGCAATATTAAGAAGAAAGAAGAAGCACAGCAAATCTATCAAACTGCTAAACGGGAAGGGAAAACGGCGGGCTTATTAGAACAGCAGAAAGATAATATTTTTACTCAGTCACTAGCCAATATTCAGCCAGGAGAAGAGGTAGAAGTAGTAATTCGCTATACGAATACTCTACAATTTATCGGCAATGACTACGAGTTTGCTTTCCCTTTAGTAGTCGCACCGCGCTATGGCGAAACAAGCAATAATTTCAATCCTTTTATCACTCCCGCTTTTGCTGAAAATGATACAAAAATGCGATCGGGTAAAGATATCGAGGTCAATATTGAAATCGATGCGGGGGTAGCAGTATCTAATGTGCAGTCACCTTCCCATCAGGTTGCCATTCAAAACAGTAGTTCGGTGACAAAAGTAGCGCTGACTAATAAAGACATTATTCCCAACCAGGATCTAATTCTGCGCTATCAGCTTATGGGTGCGGAGACGCAAGCGACGGTGTTGACTCAATCCAACCAGCAGGGAGGTCATTTCGCTACCTATCTAATTCCCGCCCTAAACTATAACGATAACGAGATAGTTCCCAAAGACGTAGTATTTCTGATGGACACTTCGGGTTCACAAAGAGGATTTGCGATCGCCCAATCAAAAGAGCTAATGCGCCAGTTTATCAGTGGCTTAAACGATAACGATACTTTTAATATCATCGACTTTTCTAGCACTACTCGAAGATTAGCCAGTCAACCATTAGCGAATAATCGGCTCAATCGCGCCAGAGCTTTAGATTACGTAGGTCGCATAGATGCCAATGGTGGAACAGAATTAATGAACGGTATTGATGAGGTAATAAACTTCCCCCCTGCAGAAGATGGGCGTTTGCGGAGTATAGTCCTACTTTCAGACGGTTTAATCGGAGCAGACGAAGAGGTAATCGGCAGAATACGAGACAATATCAAGCCAGGTAATCGCCTCTATAGCTTTGGAGTAGGGAGTTCTAGCAATCGTTTTCTGCTCAATCGTTTAGCCGAATTAGGGCGCGGTACGGTAACAATCTTGCCTCCCAATGAAGATGCGGTAAAAGTAGCCGAAAAGTTTTATCGCGAAATTAACAAGCCAATTATCACCAACATTGAACTGTCATGGATTGGTGAAGGAAAAACCCCAGAAATTTATCCCAGACAAGCACCAGACCTATTTGCCAGTCAGCCTCTGGTACTTTATGGGCGTAAAGAAGATGCAGCTCAAGGCAAGCTTAAAATTTCGGGAACGATCGCAGGGGGGAAACCTTACGAACAAATTTTAGATGTCAATTTCCAGCAGATCGGCGGAAATAGTGCAGTTGCCCAACTCTGGGGGCGATCGCGCATCAAAGATTTGATGAACGAAATGTATGGCAGAAAAAGCGATCGAGGAATAGCAGCAGTAACTAATACAGCTCTAGATTACAACTTACTTTCTAAGTACACAGCCTTTGTCGCAGTTGATGAAAAATCCCCTATCTCTGCAAGTATCGATCGAATAGATCGCGAAGAGTTATCAGCAGAATATAACAGTATTCTCAATCAACAATCACCAAGCAACCCGCAAAATACTGTCTCTTCTAATAGCAATAGCCAAAGTGTACCCGAACCTAGCGAAATCATCGGCAACTTATTAGCCTTAATATTAGTAGTGCTGTTCTTCACCCGCAAGCGTTGGCAGCATTTATTAAAAGCTTGGTTACAAAGATAAGTGGTGCGAAAAACAGAATGAAGCATCAGAGTAATGGGTAAAATGCTACCCAAAAAAATATAAGTCGGCAATCTTGTTTTCGTACTTAAGACATAGATTATAAATAGAAATTTACCCTACAGTATGTTTATTGTTTATCTAAATTGCCTGAAGAAATAGCATTATGAATAACTATCCAAGAACATTCTCTCATATTGGAATTTCTGTTCCTGACGTAGAAAAAGCTGTTGAATTTTACAGCGAAGTTATGGGTTGGTATCTAATTATGAAACCAAGTGTCATCACCGAAGAGTCAGAAACAGCAATCGGTCAAATGTGTATTGATGTATTTGGCACTGGCTGGGGTTCATTTAAAATTGCTCATATGTCTACAGGAGACAAGATTGGGATAGAGATGTTTGAGTTTAGAAATAACGAGAAACCAGAGGACTTTGAATACTGGAAGACAAGCACCTTTCACTTTTGCATTCAAGATCCTGATATTGAAGGTATGGTAGAAAGGATTGTAAGTCATGGAGGCAAGCAGCGTATGCCTATCCGTGAATACTACCCAGGCGAAAAACCATATAAGATGTGCTATGTCGAAGATCCATTTGGTCTGATATTTGAGGTTTATTCACATAGCTATGAGTTAACTTATTCTCAGGGAGCGTACTAAGAGTTAACAAGTTAAGTCAGGATAGCCAACGCACAATTGTTAAGCTGCTTTAAGCATTATCAATTTTTAAAGAGATAGAAACAAACCTACAGAAATTAATCAACGTAGCTCATTTTAATCTTCAATACATTCTGCTAAATCAAAACAAGCTACAAAAACTATCTTGATAATATGAAGCTAGCAAATTAAATTTAGACAGCGATTGCCATGATATCTATTGGCTACTGTGCTTGTCGATTTTTCTATTTTCTTGCAAGCGTAACTTTATTACGACTAATTTAGAGAATAATATCTTTAACTACTAACAAAATAATTATCTTTGAGGGTAATTAGCTTGCCAGTAGTCGTACCAACTAAGCCAGGCTGTTTCTAAATGATTATAAGCATCATCTACAGAAATACTGTTGTCTAGATGTATAGACAGGTTTGCCCAGAGACAGCGTTTGTCACGAAATTCTGCTCGACCTAACAACCAGGGAACAATGTTACTTATACGAGTATCGTAAGTCATCAAATTGCGATTGAATTGGTCGCTGGTAACGGTGCTTTGACCATGTGGATTAATACAGGCACTCAGATAGGCTTTATCGTCATTAGTGTAGATGCTATAAGATCCGCGATCGCCATTTTCTCTTAAAACAGTAGATAATTCCCCTGTCTGGCTAGTAATAAAGTCTTTGAGATTGCCGTTGGTATCGGCAAAGTAGCGCATATCTATATCTAGAGTTTGCTGTTGCTTTCGATAACTATAGTTTTTGCCTGTAATAAAGTTACCTGTAATGTATTCCGCAGGCTGATTTTGATGGTCAGCTATAGATTTCGTGGTTGCTAGCTGCCATTGAGATAAGCCAACCGCATCGGTTAAAGTATAATTTTGGTTGACGGGGGATATCGTCTCTGGATTGAGGATGGATTTTCCCAAAGTAAAGGCTGTAGCGATCGTCGTAACGGCTAAAAGTAAGGTTCTAGATTTGCTATTCATAGTTTATCTGCCTGTAACTGTAGACTTTGGGGACGAAGAAGCATAAAACAAATAATCGCGAAGATTGAGACGGAAATCGCGGAGAAGATTAAAGATCCAGTTCCCGTATGCCAGTAATGAAAGCCTTCTAGATTGGACATTGCTACTAAAATTGCCATTAAAGCAATTCTGATGCCGTTGACTATAAAACCCAAGAAAATTGAAGCTATTGGCAAAGATAGCTTTGCTTTGCAATCGGTAGGAATTAAGGTTAGAACAATCCAGCTTAAGCCTAGTAACTGTAGTATTGTTAATACTCCCGAACAGCCGTTATAAACCTCTACCGAACCCGTGGGTAAAATAATCCAGACACCTTGACGAGCTACCTCAAATCCTAAAAGCCACAAAACAAAGGTAGAGAATCTTGCTGTTAATTGCGAAACATCAAATATATAGATAAATTCCCAGGGAATAGCTAAAAACAACAATAGAAATAATTCTCGGCGATATTGCCTTAACCCCTTGATGCCTGAAGCTAACAGCCCCCAGCCGAGCAAAGATATAAAGGGTGCAATTCTTAAGAAATAATCTTCAGGAAATAGGTGCAGGCTTTTGTATAGGGTCAAAGAGATTAGCGATATTCCTAAAAAGCTAGATAGGCGATCCGCTTCAAAGCTCAATTCTTCCCGTTTTTCCCAAAGCAGAAAAAATACTACAATCCAGAAGAGGAAGACATAGCTGAGAAAACCCGATCGCTCTGCGTGTTGGCTTAAGTTCAAATGCAACGCCATTAAACCAACACCAATACCTACCAACCAATATTTTTCTCGTTTGTTCGACATCGGCTTCTATACAAGCGTACTTTATGTTTCAATTGTAATAAAAATCTCATGGCGATCGCGATGCCGATCTAGCTTTTCTCAACGATTTTCATCAAGTCTTGTTCTCTCTTATATATATGTGTCTTTAAATGTCAGTCAGAAAGATCGATCTTCAATCCAAGTATTTAGCCTTATTGATTACGACACTTGTTTTCTCCCTGCTGTTATTTAATATCTTTACTTCTACAACTATGGCTGAGTCTTTACTGTCTAGGTCACAAATCGAAGCGATGGTAACTAGACAGGCTCAAGCTTGGCAAGACAAGGATGCGAAAACGATCGCCGATGACTTTGCCGAAGATGCCGTGTTTATTGCTGCGGGTTTTAAATATCAGGGCAAACAAAAGATCGAACAGGCTGCTAAAAACTACTTCGGTAGCGTTAATCGCACTATCGTAACTATCAAAAATATAATTATTGAAGAGAACAAAGGCGCTGTGGAATGGGATTGGCGCGATTTCAATAAAGCAGGTAAAGAAGGCTTTGCCGAGGATGCGATCGTTTTTGAGTTAAACGAAGGAAAAATAATTTACTGGCGCGAATATATAGAAAAGAAAAAGCCTACATAAGTAAAGGCTATACCTTACATCACAAATGAGAATGTAACAAAGCTTGATAAAGTACAAATACTTAGCTATATTAAGTACATAGACAAAAGAGACACATTATTCATTCGTCTCGAACAGTCTGGTTCTGGCAACAGAGCATACCTTGAAAATTAAATAAACAGCAATCATAAGCACATGACAACTACTTTACAACAACGCGAAACGCGTGGTGTATGGGAGAACTTCTGTCAGTGGATTACAAGCACTAACAACCGCATTTATGTAGGTTGGTTTGGTGTCTTGATGATCCCTACACTCC
>Ga0209831_1001165_pt1 | contig 24815 bp, 11 predicted proteins | sample Maine_Asex4_meta_FD_187451 | JGI IMG/M metagenome (GOLD analysis project Ga0209831, IMG submission 187451) | Marine algal microbial communities from Maine, USA - Maine_Asex4_metaG (SPAdes) (version 2) | ecosystem: Host-associated > Algae > Red algae > Unclassified | place: Maine, USA | collected... | reverse complement strand
GCGAACGTCGTACTGGTCGATGGGTGATCCGTCGTTGGTCGGCACAGACCATGAAACCGTCAGGACGCGATCGCCGTGAACCACCTGAGGCGGTGCTGGTTGTTCGGGCTCGATGTCGGGCCGACATGCGGTCGACCAACCAGAGAACTCGCCCCAACCAGCTTCGTTCTGGGCTCGCAGGCGGAACTCGTACTCGGTGCCGTTGATGAGGTCGAGCCAGGTATGGCTGTTGACCGACTGCAGCTGAACTTGCCCGCCCTGGTCGCTCTCGAGTTCATACGCCGTGACCGAGGCGCCATTGTTCGGGGGTGTCGTCCATGTCAGGTTCACCAGTGTGGACTCGGGCGAACAGACCGGTGGCCCGGGCGCGTCGGGGAATCCAATCACCTCGACCTCGACGTTGGCGGTTGCCTCGCGCGTGGCAATGTCGGCGGCGTCGCGAATCGTGTACGAGAACGTGGCGATACCGAAGAAGTCAGGGCTGGGGTCGAAGGTGACCGTTGCACCCGAGGTCGAGACCTGTCCGTCTGAACTCGTGCCCGCAGCCGTGATGTCGAGGCCCTGACCAAGTGGATCCGAGTCGTTGACCAGCACCGGGATCTGTACCGACTGTTGCTGCAGCGTTCTGGCTTGATCATTTTCTGCAGTGGGCGGCGGCTCGTCGGGATCACTGATACCGAGCGCGACAGATCCGGTCGCCGACTCACCCAGCCGATCGGTCACGGTGTAGTCGAACGAGCCCGACTCGCCAGATGCATTGATCGCGGCGTTGACCGTCACGTCGCTCGCGCCCGTGAGCGTGATCGTGATGCCCTGCTGCGTCGCAGCATCGATGGTGTAGGTCAGGATCTCGCCCTCGTCGGAATCGGTGCCGATCTCGGTCAAATCGATGATGTTCGATGCGCCGGCGCTGATGTCGCGATCGGCATTGGCCGCGGTGGGTGGTTCGTTCTGTGGTTCCGCAACAGAAACGTCGATCACACCGTCGGCGCGCTCTCCTTCAGGGTCGATCGCGACCCACCCGACAGACGTCGCTCCGGGATCCGAGCTGTCGGTGGCGGTGATCACCAATGTCGTGCCCACGATTTGGGCAGCAATGCCCTGGCCCGGAGGCCGGGTGATCTCCCAGGAGAGCTGATCGTCGTCGGGATCGCTGCTCAATGGAGCGAGGTCGACGATTGTTTCGATCGCCGGGCCATCGGGACGCGGCACCTGAATCTCGGCCTGGCCATCGACAACCGTGGGGGGTCGATTCGGCTGAGCCTCGACGGTCACGGTGACGGTCCCCGCCACCTGATGACCTGCCTGGTCGTCGACCTGATAGGTGAACACTGCATCACCAGAGAAACCGTCGTCGGGTGTGAACAGCACCACCAGCTGGTCTTCGCCATCCAGCAGGACCTCGGGTTGGCCGTTGCGGGTGGACACACAACAACTGAACAACAGCACATCGAGCTCATCGGTATCGCTGACCTGAGGAGTCACATCGATCTCGAGGCGCTGTTCGAACGGCGTGGTGACCGTCAGAGGTTCGACGCGTGGGGCCTGGTTGTCGGTGACGATGAGCGAGATCGTGGCCGACGCTTCTTGACCATCGGCGTCGGCAATCGTGTAGGTGTATTGCGTCGATTCGGCCGGTGCCGTGATGCGCACGGTCGACTGATCGAAAACGGCACCGGGGCCCTCGACCCCGACCACCCGGAGATCTTCGGGCAGCCCATCGGGATCGAAGTCGTTCGTGAGCACGAGCACATCTTTGACTTCGCCGGCGCGCACCGGCCCGGCCTCGTCGTCGGTGGCGACGGGTGGAATTGGATTGAAGACCTCGACGATGATCAACGCACTGTCGGCCAAACCGTCGGCATCGACGATCTGGTAGGCGAACTCGCCGGAACGGGCAGGAGCATCGAAGACCACGGTTTGGCCAACCACCCGTAGCTCATCGTCGAAGACCGCCACCGAAAGCTCCGAGGTCGGGGCGTCGGGGTCGGCGTCGTTTGCGGTGACCGCCACCTCGAGTCGTTGACCGGTGGCGACCGGCCCGATCTCATCGTCGCCGGCAATCGGCGTTCCCGCGGCGCGCTCTGGAGTTGCCTGCACCAAAATGGTTATCTCGGCGCTGGCACGTCCACCTGCACCATCGGAGATGACGTAACCGATTCGCACTTCTTGGTCCTGCGCGAGTTCGCTGGGTGCGGTGTAGGTCATCGACGTGCGCTGAAACACGCGCTCGGCCGATCCGATAGCTGGGTTATCGAAGGACAGCACCTGCAGCTGATCGCCATCGGGATCTGAGTCGTTCACCAACACGTTCAGGTCGATTCGATCACCGGTGGCGATGGTGATGTACGCATCGTCGACCGCGACCGGGTCACGATTCGGCTCCTCTTCGGGCAACACCCCGATCAGCACCTCGCCCTGGTCACGGGCGCCGAGCGCGTCGACGATCGAGTAGCCCAGCCGGTCGGTGCCCGAGAACCCGGCTGCGGGCACGTAGAAGAGCTGACCGGTGTCGGGGTCGATGCGGGCGATTCCGTTCGCCGGCTGCGTGGTGATGGATTCGATCTGAATGGCGTCGCCATCGGGGTCGGAATCGTTACCGAGCACCGCAATGACGACTTCGGTTTCAAACGGCGCCCGAGTGGCGTCTGGTCGTGCAATCGGTGGTCGGTTCGGCGAACCCGGTGGCACAAGCTGTACGCGGATCACCGAAGCTGATCCGTTGCCCTGATCGTCGATCACGTCGTAGCTGACCGAGAAGCTGGTCGTTGCTGTTGGAAGCACTGCGATACGAACCGTCTGGTTGTTCGATCCGATCTGGGCGGTACCTCCGTCGGGGTTCGACACCGACACCACCTGAAGCGGCCCGCCTTCGGGATCGAAATCGTTGTTCAGGACCGGCACCGTGACCGTTGCGCCGGCGCGGACCTCGGCGATGTCGGGTTGCGCAAACGGTGGCTGGTTTTCGCCTTTTGCACCCGCCACAGCGACGACCACTTGGGTGGAAACCGGCTCGGACTGCCCGTCGCTGATCCAGTAGCGGAAGGTGCGACGCGACGGGCCCTCGTCGTCGACGAACACCCGGAAACCGACGTCGAAGAACGGCTCGACCCGCAGACCGGAATTGGTTGGAACCTGAAGATCGGTGATGCCCACGATGTCGCCATCTGGATCACCATCGTTGCTGAGCACATAGGCGACCCGTGACTCGCCAATGGGTATCACCACATCATCTCGAACCGCGATGGGCGGGCGATTTGCAACGATCTCGCCGACCTCGACCCGGATCAGGGCCGCGTCTGCTGCCTCGTCGTCGGATGCTGCGTACGAGAACAGATAGGTGCCGGCTTCATCGGGAACGAACACGAACTCGCCATCGGCGGTGTGCGAGACGAAGACATCGACGTTGCTCGGCAACAACAACACCGGCGGTTCAGACACGAACAGTTGATCGCCATCGTCGTCGGTGTCGTTGTCGAGCAGATTGATCGTGGCTGGCTGGCCAACCACGGTCACTGCGCCGTCGTTGCGCGCGTCGGGCGCACGATTCGCGTCCTTCAAGCGCACCAGCGCCTTCACGATTCCCTCGGCTTGCTCACCGAAGTCATCGACAACCGTGTAGCGCAGCTCGATCTCACCCTCTTCGCTGGTGTCCTCGGGTTCATAGATGATCTGCCCCGATGGATCGAACGTGATCGCACCACGGTCAACCTGGGCATCGACCAACACCAACGAATCGCCATCGGGGTCGTAGTCGTTGTCGAGCACATTGATGATCAGTCGCTCGCCCGCCGATATCGAACCCACGTCGGTGCGAGCAACCGGTGCTCGATTCTGTTCACCGTCGCGTTCGCGCACCACGACGGTGGCAATGGCTGTTGCATCGAAGCCACGGCCATCCTCGATGGTGTAGCGGAACCGAATGACACCCTCGAAACCCGGAGCGGGGGTCACCTGCACCGCGGCAGCATTGGGCGTGATGGTGATGATGGCGTCGTTTTCGGACAGGTTGGTCACGCTCTCGATGAGCAACACATCATTGTCGGGGTCGGTGTCGTTGTCGAGCACGGTGGCCAACACCGGTCGCCCGAGATGTGTCTCGAAGCCGTCTTCGTCGGTGTCGTCGACGGCGATCGGGGGCTCGTTGATGCCGTCGTCGTCGAATTCGTCTGCCCCGATGCGGGTGGCATCTTCGGCGTCGGGATCTTCTACTTGTTCTTCGATGGCAGCGTCGGTTGTCGACACGACTTCGAGGCTCGGATCGAGTTCTTCGGGAAGCACCGCTGACCAATCGTCGATCTCTCGAACACCCAGGTCGTTGTCGTAGACCACGCTTTGACCCGAGCGAACGTCGTTCACCCAGATCCAGCCGTTGACCACGCGAAGCCGCAGATCCGCACCCGCCGGAAAGTCGAGTCGGTTCTGTTCGTATTCGCCGCCGCAACTCACCCACAATGTTGTCGGGCTATTCGACAACACATGGATACATCCCCCGTGCTCTATGGGCGCAACGAAGCCTTCGCCGGGAAACTGCGACAAGATCTGCACCCTGCCATCGAGATCCAGTTCGGCCAAGCGACCACCTGACCACATGCCGAGCAGAGCACCGTTGTCGTCTTCGGTGGGTTGGGCCGGAGTTTCCCAGGCCTCGGCTTCATCGGCGAAAGGTTCGAAATCGTCGCCGTCGAGGATTGCCCAGTTCGTGCCCGACCTGACCACGGGCGTTCTGCCTTCGAACACGATCTCGTCGATGGTGTCGAACGGTGCCGTGAACGTGATTGGTTCGTCGTCTGGTTCGCCGGACTCGTAGAACAGGATCGAACCGTTGGCCGCAACCGCAACATCGCCCACCGAGCTCAGGCCAAAGACCTGCACAGCGCCTTCGTAGAGGGGTGGCAGGTCGTCTACGCCATTCAGACCGAGGAGCAGGCCAGATGCGACTCGCCACAGCCCCTGTGGTTCGGCGCCCACGACCACCAACCCGTCGTCGAACACGCGGACCATGGCATCGGCGGGAAGATCCAGCGAAGCCGAGCGGATCAGGTTTCGGTCGTCGACGATCTCGAGTGAATTGGTGGCCGGGATGTGAGCAACGATGGACGAGCCCGGCTGGTAGACCTCGATCGCTGCGTTCGGCTCGGCCACTCGTACAAACGACGAAACCTCTTCGACCGGGCGGTTGAGATGGCCGACGGCACCGATCGACCGATTCACGAGCCATGCACCGCCATCGTTCGACGTGGCTTCGGATCCGTCACGACCGTCGGCGGTGATCGCGAATACGACGATCGAGGCCACCACGGCGAGACACAAGACAGCCCCGAGACCAGCGAACCAAGAACGTCGAGCCATCAGTTCACCTCCTCGCCTCTGGGCCGGCAAGCATCATACCGTTCCTCGGTCTCCGGTCGATCGCGAGACGATCCGTCCAGTGCGCACCTCCCCAATGTGGGTCAGGCGCCCAAAACTCGTTACAACGGCTCCGCCAGGGCGCGCTTAGTTCACCCACACTCGTGAGCCGGTGGTGCCATCCACCTCGGCGAAGACCGTGTTCCCCCACCAGCCATAGACACAGCCGGAGTCCACCGAGGCTGCGCCCGCTGAGTTCACCGTCATCGAGAAAGAATTACAAACGGACCCGGCGCCTTCCGGGAATGGCCCGGCGGTCGAAGTCAGCACCACGGTGTAGGTGGTGTTCGGCGAGAAACCGGTGACGGAAACAAGGACCGGATCACACGGGAAGTCGCAGGCGGGATGGGGAGCCCGCGTACCCTGGGAGAGTCCAATCACCCGGTCTTCGTTGATCGTGCGAGTAGCGCTGGCACTGCTGTAGGCGCCACATCCGACCGTGTTGCATGCCCGCACTCGAAAGCTGTAGTCGCCTGGTGACTGGTTGTTCCAGGTTCGAGTGGTGTTCGTTCCATTGGCACTGGCGCCGCCACCGTTCAGCTGCGTTTCATAGCGCGTGACGTTGTAGGCCGAGCCGCAGTTGTTCACATTGCCAACCGCGCTCCATGAACCGCTCAGCGAGTTGTTGCCCTGGTTGGCGCTCAAACTCGGTGTTCCAGGCTGTGCTGGCCGGCCGCAGGTACCCACGCCGGACTGGGTCCCGCAGATTCCGACGCCGGCCGAACTGCGAGCTCGGACATCGAATCGATACGTGGTGTTCTCCGAGAGTCCGGTGACGGTTCCACTCGTCCCATTGCTGAGTAATACCCACGAACCGAGGTTTGTTCGGACCTCGTAGCCCTGGGGATCGGCGCCGTTGAAGTTGGCGGCGCCCCAGCTCAGCGCAACGCTGTTGTTCGTGCGGGTCCCGACGGTCAAGCCGCTGCCACAGATCGGTGGGCCCACGGGCGTGATGGTGTTCGTCTGCACCCATGGTCCAGCTCCGAGTTCATTGCTCGCCTGGATCTCGAACGCATAGTTCGTGCCGTTGGCCAGGCCCGTCATCGTGTGAGGACCGGGGTTCGTGACCGTCGTACCCGAGCCGGTCGTCCCCGCGACCCGCACGTTGTACTGCGTCACCGTGCACCCGCCATCGGAACCAGGTGCACTGAACATGACCGTCGCAAAGCCATCACCAGGAACCGCAGAGACATTGGTCGGCGCGCCGGGAATCGTGCACGCCTGAATCGGCGTCGACGCGCTCGACCACGATGTGCTGGCTCCGTCGCGGTTGAACGCCCGTACCCGAAACTGGTGCTGAACGCCGTTGGCCAGGCCTGGCCAGCTCAGGCTGCTCGCATTTTCACCGTCCGCTCGAAGCGTGGTGCCCGTGCCGACCAGTTCGATGTCGTAGTACTCGACTGCGGCGCCACCATTTTCGGGGAATCGAACCGGGCTCCAGTGCACCTCGAGGATCCCGCTTGCGGCGCTTCCGATCAGACCACCACGTGTGGTCTGCCCGATCGACACGATGCCCGGTGTGGTCGAGGCGAACTCCGGCTCGCTCGGGGCCGACCATGGTGACCAACCGGCCAGGTTGCGAGCCCGCACCACGAAGGTGTGGGCGTCTCCGTTTGTGAGCATGTCCCACGGCAATGTCGTCGTCGTACCGCTGACGCTGCGAGGAGCACCACCGCCGATGCGGATGGCGTACTCCTCGATGGGTGATCCATCGTTCGTTGGTGGAGACCATGACACCGTGAGCACTCGGTCTCCGTGCTCGACCTGAGGCGGCGCCGGCTGCTCGGGCTCGATATCGGGTCGACAGGCAGCTGACCATCCGGAGAACGGACCCCAGCCCGCTTCGTTCTCGGCGCGAAGACGGAACTCGTACTCGGTGCCGTTCACCAGGCCGGTCCACCCGTGGCTGTTCGACAGCCCGAGCTGGATCGATCCACCCTGGTTGTGTTCGAGTTCGTAGCGACTGATCGACGCACCGTTGTTCGGCGGCGTCGTCCAGGTGAGGTTTGCCAGGGTCGACTCTGGCGAGCAGACCGGGGGGCCGGGGGCATCGGGGAACCCGATGACTTCGACATTGATGTTGGCTGTTGCTTCGCGCGACGCAATATCGGCTGCGTCGCGAATCGTGTAGGAGAATGTGGCGATACCGGAGAACTCCGTATTCGGCACGAAGGTGACCGTGCCACCAGCACTCGAGATCTGACCGTCTGAGCTCGTTCCGGTCGACACGATTTCGAGGCCTTGCCCGATGGGGTCCGAATCGTTTGCGAACACGGGAACTTGGACCGCTTGCCGCTGCAGGGTTCGTGCGTCGTCGTCGAGCGCAACCGGCGGGGGTTCGTCGGGGTCGCCCACACTGAGGTTCACCGTGCCGGTCGCTGATTCTCCGAGCCGGTCGGTCACGGTGTAGTCGAACGCACCCGACTCGCCTGATGCATTGAACGTGGCGTTGACCGTCACGTCGCTGGTGCCGGTCAGGGTGACGGTGATTCCCTGCTGCGTCGGCGCTTGGATCGAGTAGGTGAGCAGGTCGTCCGCGTCGGCGTCGGTGCCGATCTCGGCCAGCTCGATGACGTTCGAGGTGCCCGCACTGACATCGCGGTCGACGCTCGCCGCTACCGGAGGCTCATTTCTCGGTTCGATGACCGAAATGGCGATCGACGCTTCGGCACGCTCGCCGTCGGGATCAATCGCTGCCCATCCGACAGACGACGATCCCGAGTCCGAGTTCTCGTTGGCCGCGACGACGAGTGTCGATCCGACGATCTGGGCGGAAAGGCCTTGACCCGGAGGTTGCGTGATCTCCCACGCGAGGTCGTCGCCGTCGGGATCATCGCTCAGTGCATCGAGATCGACAGTGGTTTCGATCGTTGGCCCATCTGGTCGTGGCACCTGAATTTCGGTTTGGCTATCGGTCACCGTCGGGGGCCGGTTCGGCTGGGCCTCGACGGTCACAGTGACTATGCCTGCAACTTGATGGCCCGCCTGGTCGTCGACCTGATAGGTGAACACCGCATCGCCCGAGAATCCCTCGTCGGGCGTGAACAGCACGACCAGTTCGTCGGGCCCGGCGACCAATACTTCTGGTGCGCCGTTGCGAGCAGAGACGCAACAGCTGAACAAAAGCACGTCCAACTCATCGGAATCGGTTACTTGGGGAGTGACATCGATTTGTATACGTTCCCCAAACGGCGTGGTGACCGTGAGTGGCTCGGTGTTCGGAGCCTGGTTGTCGGTGACAATGAGAGAAATCGTCGCCGACGCCTCCTGTCCGTCTGCGTCGGTGATCGTGTAGGTGTACTGCGTTGATTGCGCTGGCGCAGTGATCCGGACCGTCGACCGATCAGAGGTTGCGCCGGGACCATCTACCCCGATCACCTGGAGTTCCGACGCATCCCCATCGGGATCGAAGTCGTTGGTGAGCACCAAAACGTCTCTGACTTCGCCGGCCCGGACCGGTCCTGCCTCGTCGTCGATGGCGACCGGCGGTACCGGATTGAACACTTCGACAATGATCAGAGCACTCGCTGAGAGGCCGTCGGCATCGGTGATCTGGTACGCATATTCATCCGATCTCGCAGGAGCATCGAAGACGACGGTTTGCCCTTCGACGCGCAGCTCATCGTCGAAGACGATGACCGCCAGCTCGGTCTCGGGGGCGTCGGGATCCAAGTCGTTTGCGACCACGGGAACTTCGACCCGCTGACCAGTGGCAACCCGTCCGCTCTCGTCATCGACAGCGATTGGCGATCCCGCAGCGCGAGGGGGTGTTGCTTGCACCTGAATCGTTACTTCGGCGCGAGCCCGCCCACCTGACCCGTCGGAGATGGTGTAGCCGATTCGCAGCTCCTGATCCTGCGCGAGTTCGGTGGGGGCGGTGTAAGTGATCGACTTTCGTTGCAGCGTTTGCTCGGCGAATCCGATGTCCGGTTCTTCGAACGAGATCACTCGCAATTGATCCCCGTCTGGATCCGAGTCGTTCACCAGAACGTTCAAGTCGATTCGTTCACCGGTGGCAATTGTGATGAACGAGTCGTCGACAGCGACCGGATCGCGATTGGGTTCTTCTTCGGGCAGGACCCCGATGAGCACCTCGCCCTGATCACGGGCACCGAAGGCATCGACGATCGAATAGCCCAGCCGGTCGGTGCCGGCGAACCCAGCGGCCGGCACATAGAAGAGCTGGCCAGTGGCAGGATCGATGCGGGCGGTGCCGTTCGAAGGTTGGGCGGTGATCGATTCGATCTGAATAGCATCGCCGTCGGGGTCGGAGTCGTTCGCCAACGCTGCCACCACCACTTCGGTTTCAAACGGGGCTCGGGTGGCGTCGGGTCTCGCGATCGGCGGGCGATTGGGTGACCCGGGAGGCACCAGCTGCACCCGGATCACCGAGGCCGAGCCGTTGCCTTGGTCATCGATCACGTCGTAGCTCACCGAGAAGCTGGTGACCGTCGTCGGCAGAACCGAGATGCGCACCGTCTGATTGTTCGATGCAATCTGGGCGGTTCCGCCCTCGGGGTCCGACACCGCCACAACCTGCAGCGGGCCGCCTTCGGGATCGAAATCGTTGTTCAGTACGGGCACGGTGACCCTGGCACCGGCGCGGACTTCGACCACGTCTGGCTGCGCAAATGGCGGCTGATTCTCGCCTTTCTCGCCGGCCACCGCGACCACCACCACGGTTGACACGGGCTCGGATCGCCCGTCGCTTATGGAGTACCGAAAGGTACGTCGTGACGGACCATCGTCGTCGACGAATACGCGAAAGCCAACGTCGAAGAATGGTTCTACCCGCAGCCCGGAATTGGCGGGTACCTGTAGATCGATGATGCCGACGACATCGCCATCGGGGTCGCCGTCGTTGAGTAGCACGTATGCCACCCGCGACTCACCGATCGGCACGACCAGATCATCGCGCACCGCGATCGGTGGCCGGTTGGTCACGATCGGGCCGACCTCGACCCGGATGAGCGCAGCATCGGCTGCTTCGTCGTCGGATGCTGCATAGGAGAACAGATACGTGCCGGGGGCGTCGGGCACGAACACGAATTCGCCGTCGGGGGTATGAGTTACGAATACATCGACGCCGGGTGGGGATAGCAGCACGGGCGGCTCGGACACGAAGAGCTGATCGCCGTCGTCATCGGTGTCGTTATCGAGCAGATTGATGGTCGCGGGTTGACCAACCACCGTCACCGCTCCGTCGTTTCGGGCATCGGGCGGTCGGTTCGTGTCCTTCAAGCGCACCAGCGCTTTGACGATCCCGTTTGCGGGCTCGCCGAAATCGTCGACGACGGTGTAGGTCAGTTGAATCTCGCCCTCCTCGCTGGTGTCTTCGGGTTCGTAGATGATCTGCCCTGACGGATCGAAGCTGATCGAACCACGCTCAGCCTGAGCATCGACAAGTACCAACGAGTCGCCGTCGGGGTCGTAGTCGTTGTCGAGCACATTGATGATCAGCTGTTCGCCCGCGGTGATCGAACCAACGTCGGTCCTCGGAACGGGAGCGCGATTCTGTTCACCCCGTCGTTCGCTCACCACCACACTGGCAATCGCGCTGGCGTCGAGGCCACGGCCGTCGGTGATCGTGTAGCGAAATCGGATGATGCCCTCGAAACCCGGCGCCGGTGTCACTTGTACTGCGGTGGCGTTCGGAGTGATGGTGATCAGCGCATTGTTCTCGGAGAGGTTCGTCACACTCTCGATGAGCAGAACGTCGTTGTCCGGGTCGTTGTCGTTGTCGAGCACGGTCGCGACGACCGGCCGCTCGATGTGTGTCTCGAAGCCGTCTTCGTCGATGTCGTCGACCGCCACGGGTGGTTCGTTGATGCCATCGTCGTCGAATTCATCGGCGCCGATCCGGGTGGCGTCCTCGGCGTCGGGATCTTCGACCTGCTCCTCGATGGCGGAGTCGCTGGCGGACACCACATCGAGATCTGGGTCGAGTTCCTCGGGCAGGACCGCTGACCAGTCGTCGATCTCTCTGATTCCGAGGTCATTGTCGTAGACCGCACTCTGACCCGACCGAACATCGTTCACCCAGATCCAACCGTTCACCAAGCGGAGCCGCAAGTCCGCCCCTGCCGGGAAGTCCAATCGGTTCTGTTCGAACTCGCCGCCACATCCGACCCACAACGTGGTCGGGAGGTTGGACAGCACAAACGTGCAACCGTCGTGCTCGATGGGCGCCACGAAACCCTCGCCGGGGAACTGCGACAGGATGCGCAGCGTGCCATCGAGCTCGAGCTCGGCCAGGCGACCACCAGACCACATACCCAACAGCGCGTCGTTGTCGTTGGCGTTCGACTTCGACGCGATTTCCCAGACCTCGACGCCGTCGGCGAACTGTTCGAAGCCGTCTCCGTCGAGTACCGCCCAACTCGTACCCATGCGGATCACCGGCCGGCGGCCCTCGAACGCGATCTCATCGATGGTCTCGAACGGTGACGTGAGTGCGCGTGGTTCGTCGTCGGGAGTATCGACAGAAAAAAGCAGAATGGAACCGTTGGCCACAAGCGCCACATCACCGACCGAGTTCAGGCCGACTGACTGCACGCCACCTTGGTGGAGTGGTGGCAGTTCGGCAATGCCGTTGAGGCCGAGCAACTCGTTCGACGGAACGCGCCACAGCCCAAGTGGCTCGGTGCCAACCACGATCAATCCTTCGTCGAACGCCTGCACCACGGCGTTGTCCGGCAGCTCCAATGACGCACTACGAATCAGGTTCCGGGCGTCGACGATCTCGAGTGAGTTCGTCGAGGCGACGTGGGCAACGATCGACGAACCCGGCTGATACACCTCGATTGCGCTGTTCGGTTCGGCGACGCGCACCTGCGACGACACTTCTTCGACGGGCCGATTGAGATGCCCAACGGCACCGATGCCCCGGTTCACGAGCCACGCGCCACCGTCGTTCGACGACGCTTCGGAGCCTTCACGACCGTCGGCAGAGATGGCGAATACGACGATCGACGCCACCACCGCCAGGCACAACAGCGCACCCATACCAGCGAACCAAGCGCGGCGGCCTTGCATGGTTACGCCTCGTCCGTAGGAACGATCAACCGAAGCTTGTGGGTGCCGAGGTACAGGGTGGAGCCCACCCGCACGAGCCATGCTTGTTCCGGCTCGATCTGGGCGGGAACGCCGTCTTCACCGGCGACCATCACGCCATTCTTCGAGCCTCGATCGGTGACCAGGATATCCCAGCCATCGAGCACGATATCGATGTGGTGTCGGCTGATTCCGGGTAATTCAACCACCACTGCATCGAACCCGGGCTGGGCCTTGGGGTCTCTACCGATCGACAAGTTGGTGTCGACATCGATCACGTCGCCGTCTTCCAGCTCCAAGATGGCCACGCAGGGTCGGGGCACCACCACGGTTTCGAAATTGGCGATCGACAAGTTGCACGAGCGACAGATTGTCTCGGTTGGGGGACTCGCCATGCCGCAGGCGCAGACTCGGGCCTCGACCAGCGGGGTGTTCGTGGCCGCTGCGGGTTGCGGTTTGGCTGGTGCGGGCGCGTCGGGTTCTTGCGTTGAAGGCGCAGGCTGCGGTGACGGGTCATCGGCGAGCAGATCAGCGGGCGACCAAGTGTGCTGCGGCGACGGCTCGCCGGGGCGGCCCACACCCGACGGCGGACCAACCAACGCCCCACCAACACCCTCCACACCAGACTCAACACCCGACGGCGGACCAACCAACGCCCCACCAACACCCTCCACACCAGACTCAACACCCGACGGCGGACCAACCAACGCCCCACCAACACCCTCCACACCAGACTCAACACCCGACGGGTGCTCCTCGGGGCTGGGCGGGGCCAGTGCGTCGAGCGCTGCCAGGCGGAGTACGAATGCTCCGGTGAGCACCGAGCCTGCATGGAGCTCGGTGGCGGCGTCGATCAATGAAATGTCACCGCTGCTCACCTCGAAATCTGTCGTTGGATCGGGCCGATGTTCGATGAGACCGAGCGAGGAGGCTCCCGACAATCGTGGCGCGGCGCGCGACGACGTCTCGGCTTCGATGTCACCGAAGACGGTCACGATCGTGGCGTTGCCTCCCCATTGCACGAGCAGAAAGGCGGGGCCGGTGAGATCTTGGTCGATCACGAAATCCTTTACCGCTCGAGCAGCGGCAGCACTATCGCTGGCTTCGATGAACCCCCGGACGAGCGCGGAACTCGCTTCGGACTCGGGCACGTACAACATTGCCGATTCTCGGCGTGCAAGCCGGTTCTGCCCCACAGCAAGCTGCAAACGGATGCGAGATGGCGAAGTCATGATTGCGATACCTCGACAACGAGCGCGGTGGCGTCATCGACGCTGGAGTTTCGCCTGGCAATATCGACGAGCAGCCCGGGCAGCTCATCGATCGGCTGACTCTGTGTCATCTCCTGGAGTTCGGCGAAAGGCACCGACCGATGCACACCATCGGTCAAGAACACGAGACGGTCGCCCGGGGTCACGCTGAAGCTTCGTCTGCCGACATTGACCGAGTCACCCGCTTGCCCCACGTAAGACGTGAGACCCTGCACTTGGCGTCGAGTGAGGCTGTTCGGATCGGTCCCCAACTCGAGAGCGAGCTCGCGCACGGTGTGATCACGAGTGACGAGTTCCAGGCGACCTTCGCGCAGGCGGAACACCCGAGAATCGCCCACGTACACCACGTCGAGTGACGTTCCGTGTAGCACGCCTCCAACGAGCGTCGTGCCAGAGTTCGTGCCGAAGCGTTCGATGAGTTCATCGCTGAGCGTTCGGACGAAGCCGACCAGCTCTGGTGCGGTGCGCATTCGGGCCAGCGCTACGAATCGCTGGGCGACAAACCTGGCGGCTTGGGCGCCCTCGTCGAGGCCCCCCATGCCGTCGGCTACCGCCCAGACGCCATGATCAGCCTGCCAGGCGTCTTGGTTTGCACGCTCGGGAGCGGCAGAGGACATGCCAGCCCAGACGTGCGGGATCAGGTCGGCGCCGAGTTCTCCCAGGCAAAATGCATCTTCGCTGGTTGTTGGATCGAAGGTGTCGGTGTTCGTCACTCGATCTGCTCCGTTTCCTCTACATCTGCGGTGGGCCCGTCGTCGCTCACAATTGCATTGGCAACCAAGTAGAGCCCGATCGCCACCAATAAGGCAACGACGAGGATGACCGCCGCCACGACCATGCCCCGGTCCGACGATTTGCGGAGTACCGGCACCGGGTTGGGGTTGACTCGGGTACTGAGGCGCGACCCAGGCTGCCATGACGACGGTTCAGCATCTGCTGTGTCGCGTTGCACAGGAGCGTTGTGGGACGAGCCGAAGCCGGAAGGGGGCGCAGGGTCGACAGGTTCGGTATCAGGCGCAGCCGCATCGATACTCTGCTCGGTCTCCGGGTGCGGAACCGGCACCGGCTTTGGTGAGGTCTCTGCGACGGGCGCTTCGACAGCGAAGTCCGGTGGCGCCGTTGGGTTCGGTCGGTCTGCAGCGGGTGGCTGCGACGCTGGCTTTGCTCGTTTGCGTGGTCGTCGACGGACACCCGGGGCCGCAATTGTCTCATCGCCGGTGCTCTGCTGTCTCACTGCTTCGGCACGAATTTGCTCGAGTGCATCATCGTCGATTGGCGAGGTGTCGTCGTCATTTGTCATGGGCGAGCTCCCGGTGTGCGTCGCAACAGCGGGCGCGGATCGATGCGCATCTTGAGTCTCTCAGCCGTCGACATCTGTTCGACGACGGCTTGACTGGCGGTGTCGACTTCGCTCCAGGCCTGCGCAGACTCGGTGTCACTTGGCGACTCGGCTGCAAAGGCAGAGCGACTCACGAGCATGGCCAGGTTACGAATCGAACCCTGCGCCTCGGGTGCGGCTTGTGATCTCTCGAACTGTTCGGCGAGTTCGAGAGGTGTGGCATTGTTCGGAACCTCGACGCCGGCTTCTTCGAAACGATCGACCATCTCGGCCCACGCCCCAGACACTCGCTTGCGCGGTAACGGGTCGTTCTTTCGTCGACGGGTTCGCGACGCTTTCAGTGCGGCTGCGAGGCCACCGAGAACAGCGAACCCGATCACTGGTGATATCGCCACCGTGCCTGCCACCAGGCCCGGCCGAGCGAGCAGTGCGCCGATGAGAGATCGTTGCGACTCGACCGGTCCTTCTTCTTCGTCTTCGTCTTCTTCGTCTTCTTCTTCTTCTTCCTCGTCGGGCAGTTCGGTATCGAGTGGCGGAGGAGGCGGAGGAGGTTCGTTCGGTACGGCTACCGGCTCGGTCACCACGCCCTGTTCGAGTTCGGTCGGCTCGTTCGACGAATCGGGCGTGACATCGATGGGGATCCATCCCTTGCCCTCGACCAGTACTTCGATCCATGCCGACGCATCGGAAGCAAGAACCTCGGCCACACCGTTGATGTAACGATCGGGTTCGATCGTGTAACCGACCGTTACCCGGGTGGGGATGCGGGCGATGCGGGCGAGCACCGCAGCTGTTGCCACATACTGCTCTTCGTAGCCGACGAGACGGGTGGGTTCCTCGACGAACTGTGCAATGTGCCCGTAGGAATGGCCCGGCGGCTGACGATCGCTGGCGTCGTAGAAACTGTTGTCTTCGTCGGTGAACAGCCCTTGGATCGCAGCAATCTGTGGGCCGCCGAAGTCCAGTCCGATCACGAAACTGTCAGCCAGGTTCAGGATCGGGGCCGGCAGTCCTTCGAGCTCGATCGATTCGAGATCCTCGGCGATGGTGGTCGCCTCGATGGCATCGTCGGCGATCGCGGCGTATTGCTGGCTCACCAGCGTGTAGCGATCACCGGTGCTGAGCCCCTCGGGAACAGCGAGCGTCGCAGTCGCGAGGTTGAGACGCAGATCGCGACCATCGCCGAAGTCGACGAGTGTCGGGGCACCTGCGGTGGGAACCCACACGCCCGACAGGTCCACGATCTCGATCTCTGCGTTCACCAGGTCACCCTCACCCGCCACGTCGATCGAACCGGCTTCGGGTAACTCGGTGTCCACCGGTGGGAACTGGGCAGGGCCAGCGGCGCCGGGATCGGCAACTTCCCAGACCACACCCGAATAGCTGCCCATACGAGCGACCGGCCATCGTGTCACGGCCGCATCGCTGTCGATGCGGAACATGATCTGGTCCTCTGCATCTGGCTTGAGCTGCTCTTTGATCGTTACGAGCGGGCTTGGCTCGTCGAGAGGATCCCAGGGGTTGTCTTGAAACTGGCGAAGGTCGAATCGTTCATTCGAATCGGCAAGTGGCAGGCGGGGGCCGAGAAGCGAGGCACCGACACCAACCACCAAAAGCAAGCCTGCAGGAACCAAGAGCTTCAGCGGCCCCTGATGGCCAACCCGACTCACGGTCACGCCGGTGTCTCGTTCGAGATCGAGCCGGTGCACGAGGGCAAGCAGCACCCCCAGTCCTATCAACAGCGGGCCTTGCACCTTGGCGATCGCGAGCACCTCGGTGGAGAAGAGCGACGTGGCCACAAGGCCGACGAGCACGCCGAGTAGTGGTGTGGCGATGGAACCGGCGCGGCGATCGAACTCCTGGGCGATGGCGGTCGATACCCAGGCAACCGTGAAAGGAACGGTGGCCACTGCGGGACGCAGATCCACCGGTGGCTCCGATGTCAGCAGGTCGGCCCAGCCATTGACCAATGCCGAGGCGAAGTCTCCAAGACTGCTCAGACCGGGAACCCATTGTGTGGTGATGAGGCCAATGACCAGGAATCCGGCGGTGTAGAGCAGAATCGCTTCGCCCACGAGAAGACGCGCCTGGCGGGCCACCAGTGCGAGACCGGTGCACGTGACCACTGCGACCACGACCGGAAACATGAAAGCCCAGCCCCGAAAGATGCCCGAGAATCCCAGGCAGGCCACCACACACATGAGCGCAACCGTGATCGCGCCGATCCATACGATCCGTTCGACCGTTCGCAGCCGGGCGAGCAGTCGGTTCACGAAAGTGCGCTCCATGCTTGTGCGAACTCCGCCAGATTGCTGCAGTTCAGGACACGGACACCGCTGAGCGGCAGCGGTTTCTGCACCCGATCGACGTCGACGAGAATGAGTTGAGCTCGGCGGCGGAACCGGTCACAGAAACTCACGAGATCCGCGGCTTCGCGACCTGCAGTGATGATCACGAGTACCGACGTTCCGAGTTCGGCCCGCAATACTTGGTCGGCGTTGGTCACCAGGTCTGCGCCGCCAGCGGGTTCGATCTCGGCGAATGCGTCGAGCAGGTCGTCGATGTCTCGGGGTCGACGACGCCCGACCAACGTGTTGGCGTCTACCCACACCGCCACGGGTGTTTCACGACGCAGCCCGGAGACGCCGATCGAAGCAGCTACTTCGAGCGCGACTTCGAACGCTTCAGGATCACGCTGGGCCAACGTGCCGTCGACCAGAGTCGAGATCTGGGGTCGGCGATTGTCGACGTAGTGCCGCACCATGAGCGTGTTCTGTTTCGCTGTGGACATCCAGTGCACATGGCGTACGTCGTCGCCGGGCTGATACTCACGAATGGTGTGAAAGGCCACGTCGCCTGCGGGCGAGCTGTCGTACGTCGGGCCTTCGAGATCCTTTGCGAAACCTGCAGCGAGCGCCTTTGTCGGCATGGTGCGGGGGTGTACGTAGAATTCTTCGATCGACGTCTCGCTGATCGAACGGTACATCAGACCCAGCGGGTCGCTTCGGCCGATCGATGCCGGTCCAATCATGAACTTGCCGCGCCGCTCGGTCGGCAGCGTGTAGATGAACTCTGCGGTCTGGCCGCCAGCGAGCGACGGAATGTCGACGGCGACCGAAGCGCCATCGATGCGCTCGTCGACGGTGAGTGCCGGCGAAGGAGCCGACCCATTGTTCGTGGCACGAATTTCGGCGACCGCCCGCAAGCCGGCCTCGACGCGGTTGGGTTCGATGCTGCGCTCGATGTGCACGTTTCCCCGGCGTAGAACGAAAGGGATCGCAACCAAGATCGCGAGTGCACAACTGGCGGCCACCACAAAGAGCTCAACCCAGCCCAGCCTCCATCCGGCAATGAACGAGGCTGCTCCGACCGCAGCCAGTAGCCACGCCGTCCCGGTCGGGATCGACGGAAGCGAACCCATCAGCCGACGTTGACCATCGACGGCAACTCCACGCCTGCGAGCAGCTCCTCGACGAGGTCTTCGGCGTCGACGCCGGCGAACTCTGCCTCGGGTGTCAGAATCAGACGATGGGCAAGCACGGGCCCGGCCAGTCGCTTGACATCCTGCACGTCGACAAACGTGCGACCGAGCGAAGCGGCCAGCACCTGTGACGCCCGCAGCAGACCGATTGCACCGCGTGGAGAGGCGCCCAGGCGCACGCCCGGAGCTGTTGGCGGGCGGGTCTCGGCAACCAGTCGCACGATGTAGTCATAGATCTCGTCGTCGGCGTGAACGGAATGGCTGTAACCAATCATCTTGCCGATATCGGTTACCGACGTCACGGCGCTCAGATCATCGAGCTGCGTGCGAGGCCCGTTCCCCTTCATCACACTGATCAGATCGGCGTTGTCGGGGTAACCCAGACGGGTGCGAATGAGGAAGCGATCGAGTTGTGCTTCGGGCAGGCGGTACGTGCCTTCTTGCTCGACCGGGTTCTGCGTTGCAATGACGGTGAACGGTCGAGGCACGGGTTCGGTGAGTGAGCCCAGTGTGACTTGGCGCTCTTCCATCACCTCGAGCATTGCCGACTGGGTCTTGGGCGAGGCTCGGTTGATCTCGTCGGCGAGCACCACATTGGCAAAGATCGGGCCGCGATGCGGTTCGAAGTCGCCGGAGCGCTGGTTGTAGATGAGCCCACCCGTCACATCGGACGGTAGCAGGTCAGGGGTGAACTGGATCCGGCTCATCTCACCCTGGATCGATGCCGAAATCGCCTTGGCCAGTGTGGTCTTGCCGGTACCCGGGACGTCTTCCAACAGCAGGTGACCCTCGGCCAAAACGCAGATCAGGGCAAGTGCAACCTGATCTTTCTTGCCCTTGACCACCTTCTCGACATTGGCCAAGATCTCATTGAAAACATCCTGATACTTGCGAGCGGTCCTGTCGTCGTCAGTCATTCCAAGGCACCTCTTGTTCTTGACTTCTCAGGAGACGACGGGCCCCCGGCCGCCGTGATCCGACACTCTAACAGCTGTGTCGAAGACGACAAACGGCTAAGGTCCTGGCCTCTAGGGCTCGACGATGTCGAAGTTCCCAACGCTGTTCTGGCCGCTCAGATCATCGGTGACGAACACCTTGTAATTGCCAGCTGGAGCCTCCGAGCGGGGGCTGAATCTCCAGTCGATCACACCTCGGATGTCGACATCAGCGGTCGGCTCGTAGACATCACCGAACGCGCTGTTGAGATCTTTGCCATCGGGGCCCTCAACCAGGATTGAGACCGTGCCATCTGGCAACAACCCCGACGCACTGATTCGGAACGAGCACGCGCCTGCTTCACAGCTCGGAGGAACGACGGATATGAACAGACCGGTGCCGATGTCAGCTTCGACACAAACAGGTCCGTCGATATCTCGAGAAAGGCCACCCTGGGGCCCCACGGCTCGCATGGTGATGCACGGAGCATCGGTATCGGCCACCCCTTCGAGCACATGCGATGTGCCGGTCGCCGTCACCGGCCCCTCATCTGAAGGCGCGTTGTAGACCCGCTGGATCTCGAAGGTGACCTCGGTGGTGTTGGGGTCCGTCCACAGCACGATCACCGTGCCGTCGAATTGGCGAATCATCTGAACGTCGGTCGGCGCCAGAATTCTTCCTTGGTAGAGAACCACGTCGGGCTCTGCGGGCACGGTTGCCAACACGTCTTCTTCGACCAGGGTCGATGTGCCGGTGCCGTTCGATCGACCGAAGAGCAAAAAGAGTGCCACCAGCCCAATCGCCGTGGCGCCAGCGCCGATTGCAACGAGCTCACGTGCTCCTATTTTGCGCTTGGGCTCAGGTTCTGGTTCGGCACCTCCCGCTCGCCCCGTACGCACGATGGTCACCGAAGGATCGGCATCCGGCAGTGATGCGGACGGGCCGACTTCGGTCGGCAAGGGCACCGACGCAGTGACGAATGGGGTTACCGACGTGGCCTCGGAGTTGCGCTGCAGGTCTTGCAGCAGCTCACCGAAGACTTTGGCATCGGGTGGACGATCTCCGGGCGCTTTGGCCAGGCCCTGGCGAACCAACACCGTGTCGAACAGCGCATTGAGACCATTCCTTCGCAGTGGTGGAGGGTCTTCGTAGAGAATCTTGCGCGCCAGCTCAGTGCGTGTCTGCTCACCACCGACGACATCGTGGGGGTGATGTCCGGCCAGGACGGCATAGATCGAAGCCGCGAGCGAGTAGACATCACTTCGCTCATCGGCAATACCTTCGAGTGCCTCGGGCGGGGCGTACGCCAGGGTGATCCCGGTGTTGGTTGCCGAATCGGCGCGTTCACTGATCGCACTGATGCCGAAGTCGGTCAGCGCCGGCTCGCCGAAGTCGGAAAGCAACACGTTCTTGGGTTTGACATCGCGATGAATCACGCCCAGTTCATGAGCGAAATACAGGGCCGAAGCCACCTTGACGCCCGCGTCGAGAATGACGTCTACATCGGCCGGCGACCGGTCTCCGAGTGTGCCGCCGCCGAAGAGCTGCATGACGATGACGGGAAAGCCTTCGCTCGTATACGCCGTGGAGTACAGCGTGACGATGTGCGGGTGCGTGGAAAGCCGCGCCATTGCCTGACATTCAGCTTCGAAACGCTGCTTCTCTTTCGCCGACTCGAGGCGGAAGTTCAGCACCTTGAGGGCAACCCTTCGGTCGAGTTCGTCTTGGCGCGCCGAATAAACTCGACTGAACCCACCGGATCCGATCAGCTGAAGCTCTGAGAATCCATCGATTACTGGCAGTCCGTTCGAAATGTTTGCCTCGTCCGTTCGGTGGAATCGTTCTGTGGATCTTGCGTCTCAAGCCCTATCGGCTAGCTTACATTCCGGTTTGCGGAGGACACATGAGCGACAATACTGATGAGCCAGTCGAAGCAGACCATGAAGCGACCTCAGACGCTGATCCCGAGCTGCTCGCGGAATTGAAAAGGCAAGCAGCCTCAAATCAGCAAGAACGCTCAGCCACAGTGCACGCCAGCCCAGGCGGCGACGTCGACCAGGACGCCACCATCGACGCCGATCCCGAGCTGCTCGCCGAACTCAAGGGTCAAGCAGCCTCGGAACAGGCGACACGCTCAGCTGCGAACCAGAGCGAACCGAGCGCGAGCGACGACACCGACGAGGCTGACTCAGGTCTGTTGTCCGAACTACGACAGCAAGCCGAGCACAGCCAATCCGCTGGCACCGACGCCGATCACGACGACAGCGCTGCCGCAGAAGTCGACAGCCCTGCAATCGCGAATTCCGATCTGGCCGAGTCTGCGGCGGCTGGGCGCCCGCCGACGGTTGTTGTTGTACCCGAGCCATCAGACAAGGCGCTCGACGACGTCGAGTCGACGTCCACGACCACCGTTGTGCACGACGGAGGTCGGTCGAATTCGGCCAGCGGCTTCGTGCGCAATGCTCGCCAAGCAGCCGCGCCGAACAGCAATGTCGCTCCCGAAGCCACGAAGAAGCGGAACGGGCTGGTTGTGCTCGTCGCCATCGTGTTGGGTGCGCAGATACTTGCTGCAGGCGCGTTCTTCACGCTCCGTTCGCTGCAAACAGAAGATGATCCGACCGAGGAGGTAGCTACGGATGTAGGCGGCGATCTCGAGGACATCGTGCCGACCCCGATCGCGGGAGGGGCGACCGCAGTGCCGCTCGATGCCACGCCTACGCCCGTGCCGCCAACGCCGGTCTGGCAACCCATCAACGAGGGTCCGCGGACGAACCCATTCACTTTTGCGGTCGAGGCAATCGTAAATGAGCCAAGCTTTTTCGACGGCGCTGCCGGCAGCACCATCGTCCCTGACACGTCGTCGGTGTTGACCAGCCCCCGAGCGTCGGGTGAACCTCTTGTCCTTCGGGTCAGACAGGGCGAGCCAGGCGATGACTGGGCGCAGGTCACCGTTCCTGGTAGCGCTGATCCGGTTTGGGTCGACACCAGCGAATTCTCATGGCGGTCCTCGAATACGTCTATGCAGATCGATCTCTCGGTGAATGTGATCCGTATATTCGAAGGCAACGACATCCTGTACATAGGGTCGGTTGCTTCCGGGCGGCTGGACAGTCCAACGCAGCAAATCGTCACGTGGGCCATCGAGACTCCCGCAGACAGCTTGGAAACCGGCGATACCGAGCCCATTCTTTTGTTGGCCGCGGTCGACGACGACGCAAACGCGCTCGTGATCGAGCTGACCACCGGGTCCATCGAACAAGATGGCTATGTCACCAACGGCACGGTCCAAGTCCAACCAGAGACCGCCGAGGCCATAAGTGAGCATCTTGTTGCCGGGTCGATCGTGGAGTTTGTGGGGACGCCACCACGACCCACCCCCACGCCTATTCCAACCCCCACGCCCGATCCAGAAGCGCTGAGTGGCGGCAACGACCAACTTGTGTCTCCTCCGGGTAACTCGGGCAGCTCTGGCTGTCCGGACCGGGGCACGCCCCCAGACTGCTTCCGCGTACTCGAGCGCGAAACGAAGCCGGGAACCTGCGAGGCGTATCAGGTCGAAATCAGTAACTCGTGTTACCTGTTCGGCGGCGATGCGAACACGTTCGACCCCAATGCTCCGGCTTGTCCTGAAGCTGCGCCTGATCAGATCAACAGTCGCTGCTACAAGCTCGTTGGAGATGTCCCCGAGATACCGGGTGACTGTCCGCCGGACTCCGAAGACGTCGGCGGAGAGTGCAGAGCCTGAGCGACTGCCCTAGGCGATTGACTCGAGGCGGTCGGTGGACAAGTGATGGGGTTCGCCGTTCCAGCAGAGATCCAGGACCTGCGATGGCCAGGGAAACGTTGTTGCCGTTGACGGTTGTAGGAAGACGTGAACGGCCGTGCCTCGACCAGCCAACAGAGGTTCCGGCGATTGGAGATCCCAGATCTGTATCTCGTGCTCCAGGCTCTTGGTGCCAGCCCGCACGGTGTTGATACGACAGAGCACTTCGCCCGGGACCATGACCTGGCGCAAGAAGTCGTAGGACACATGCGCCATGGCTGCAGCCTGATCGGGCAACTCCCCGCGCAGTCCCATGGCGCGGTACCAGCCCTGGAAGGTGCGATTGATGAACGCGAAGTAGCGGGCGTTGTTCACATGGTGCGAGAACTTGTCTTCGGGTCGATCGGCGTCGGTCACCGCGATACGGAGCTCGTGTTGCTTGTGGGAAGGTAGCCCCATGTCGATGCTCATTGTCATGTCTGTAACAGCCGGGCCGCTGTCCACACAACTCCGGGCTCACAACGACACGGCAGCCGATGGTGCGGCCCGCCAGATCTGACTTCGCCGTGGTGCGTTCCTTGCGGTAGATGTGCTTCGACCTCAGTCAGAAGCACGCGCGCACGGCGGTCGTACCAACCCGACCTTCAGCCGCATTGATAGGGCTGGCGAGAGGTCAGGCAGTAGCGCTGGCCAGCCGGATCACTCATCACCGTCCATCGCTCGAAGCGTTCGATCACCGTTGCACCGGCGGCTTCGTGTGCAGCGGTGACCGCTTCTACATGTTGCCCGCACGAAATGTCGAGGTGGGCCGACGCGCCGTGGGCATGATCGTCGCCGAGCCGTTGCAAGAGGATTCGCAACGGCATCGGCGTAGAGGTCTCGAGATCGACGAACTCCGGGCGCCCCGATGGCGGCGGCGTGTCCCAACCGGTGAGCGCTGCCCAGAACACAACGTCGTCGTCGAAGTGAGCGGTCGGAATATCCAGACAGATCTGATCGACCGCATGCGCGTGCTCGTCGTCGACCAGCGGAGCGCGCTCGGATTCGTCGTTATGGGGAACGAGGCAGAACGTGACACCTCCGGGGCTCCGCATCACCACATGCCCGGGCCGGCTCAGGACAGTTGCGCCGAGTTCGGTCGCCCGGGCCGCAGTGGCTGCGATGTCGTCGACCAGCAGATCGAGGTGTGCCCCGGCGGGCCCGTCGTCGATTCGCTGCAGTTCCAGATGCATATCTCCCGATGGCGGAACAAGATGCAGGTACTCGTCGTGATCGGGATGAACCTCGCCCGCGCTGCAGCCGGTGACAGCAAGCCAGAAGTCGCGTCCGCTGTCGAAGTGCGACCGGGGCAGATCGATGATCGCCTGAAGCCAATTGATGGTCATTGCTCGATCGTAGGTGACCGAATGCACCCGGCGAGCCGACGTGATCTACCGGCTTGCGCTCGCTGTGGTGCTACCGGCTTCCCGTCAGGGCATCGTCGGGAAGCGTGCGAGGGTCGACTGCTCGCCGAACACGATCCAACGGGCTGGCTTCGGACCTCAGCGAGGCCACGAGCTCGTC
>Ga0209831_1001164_pt1 | contig 24822 bp, 29 predicted proteins | sample Maine_Asex4_meta_FD_187451 | JGI IMG/M metagenome (GOLD analysis project Ga0209831, IMG submission 187451) | Marine algal microbial communities from Maine, USA - Maine_Asex4_metaG (SPAdes) (version 2) | ecosystem: Host-associated > Algae > Red algae > Unclassified | place: Maine, USA | collected... | reverse complement strand
CGCGATATCTTTCGCGATGTTGTTGAGAGCTATTTAGAATCCGGCCAGCCTGTGGGGTCCAAGACCCTCGCCCTGTCCGAAGGCCGCTCGCTCTCGCCCGCGACCATCCGCTCAGTGATGGCCGAGCTGTCACGTTACGGCCTCTTGACCAGCCCCCATGTCAGTGCGGGGCGCGTTCCGACACAGGTTGGATTGCGCCTCTTCGTCGACGGCTTGCTGGAAATTGGGGATTTGGGCAAAGCCGATCAGGACCGTATGGAAAGCAAGCTCGCCGCCGCAGGGGCCGACCCGCAAGCGTTGATGCAGCAGGCCTCCGCGATGATGGCGGGACTGGCGGGCGGCGCGGGGCTCGTGCTTGCTCCGATGGCCGGACCGACAGAGCGCGCCTTACGTCATGTTGAATTTGTCAATTTGGACGGCGATCAGGCGCTGGTCGTGCTGGTGCATGAGGACGGCGCAGTGGAAAACCGCCTCATGGCACGCCCGGCAGGCGTTTTGCCCGGCAGCTTGGAACGCGCCGGAAATTTCCTCTCCGCCCGGCTGAAAGGCCGCCGCCTGTCGGAGGCCCGCGCGGATGTACTGGCCGAAATCGCGGCCGGCGAAGCGCAGATCGACGCGGCCGCAGCGACCCTCATTGAGCAAGGCCTCGCCCAATGGACCGAACCGGAAGACAAAACGCGGCGCAGTTTAATCGTGCGCGGACAGTCACATCTTCTTGACAATTTAGAGGCCCGAACCGATGTGGAGCGCATCCGTCAACTTTTCGATGATTTGGAACGCAAGGAAGAGCTTATCGACCTTTTGGACCGCACCGAACACGCCGACGGGGTGAAGATTTTTATCGGCTCGGAAAATCCGTTATTTTCTTTGTCGGGATCGTCTGTCGTAATCGCGCCTTACCGCGATCGGCAGTCGAATATATTGGGAGCGTTGGGCGTGATTGGCCCGACACGATTAAATTATGCGCGCGTCATTCCGATGATGGATTACACCGCGCAATTATTGGGCCGCTTGCTGCAACGCTAGGCGCACCCGATAGGGAATTGAGACCGGAGACGAGATTATGGCTGCACCTAAAGACGAATGGGATGACCTCTTGGGCGAAATCAATGCCGAGAAGTCCGAGCAAAAACGCCGCGCAGCCGCGTCTGCGGCGGCAGATGATATTCTGAAAGCAGATAAGAAAAAGTCCAAATCCGAAGGTGATGAGACTTCTGTCGAAAATGACAGTGAGGCGGCGGACGGCGAAGATGCGCCCGATGCAGGCGCAGCGGCAGTTGCTCGTATTGAAGAGCTGGAATCGGAACTCGCCACGCTGAAGGATCAAGCTCTGCGGGCCATGGCCGAAGCGGAAAATGTCAAACGCCGCTCCGAAAAAGAAGTCACCGCCGCCCGCGTTTTCGGAATTGAGCGTTTCGCCAATGATGTTCTCTCCGTACATGACAATCTCTCCCGCGCTTTGCTGACCTTGGAAGGCACGGATAAATCGGAGCTGGGCGAGAATGCGAAGAACCTCGTTGAGGGGATTGAGCTGACTGAAAAAGACCTAATGGCCGTGTTAGCGCGCCACGGCGTCACGGCGGTTCCGGGACAAGGGTCTAAATTCGACCCCAACGTCCACCAAGCCGTCGCCAACATCCCGTCCGATGAAGACAAAGGCAATGTCGCCACCGTCATGCAAACCGGCTTTAAAATCGGAGACCGAACCCTGCGCGCCGCCATGGTCGCCGTGAGCACGGGCAAGGCGTAATCAGAGACCGCTCGCAAACCACGAAACACGCAAAGTCACTCCGTCAATCTGGCGGGACGTTGGAAGATCGGTTTTGGCAAGAGCTTCGCGGTCGACGTGAAGACGGTTTGAAGCTTAGGCGGCAACATCCGGTGCCGCCTTATGACTTGGATTTCGCGGTTCGGAAGCTGAAACTTGCGATTGAGATTGATGGGCCGAGCCATTTTGTCGAAGGTGCTGCCGAAAAAGATGCAGCCCGCACAGAATATCTTGAAACCAAAGGCTGGACTGTCATCAGATTTACGAATGCAGACGTGATTGAAGATATTGATGCGGTGGTTGAGGCTATTTGGTTAAGAGCGATGGAGTTGCAGGATGAGCAATAGAGAAAGAACATCTTCTCCCCGTTCCTACGTTTCTATTGAAACGTCAGGGGGGGAAGTGGCTGAAACGCAGCGAAGCGGAGTGAAGGTCGATGGGGGGAGACTCTCGTCTACTTCTGAAATATCCGCCAGCCGCCCCCCATCCCCCCTCCGGGGTACTTCCCCCCACAAGTGGGGAGAAGATATTCTTTCTCCTTCTTTTCTATCTCAAAGCCCGAACAGCCTAGCTGTTCGGCACGGCGCTAATTTTGGTTCCCCGAACCAAAAATTAGAAACGCGCCGTGCCTGAGCTTCCCGAAGTTGAAACTGTTCGGCGGGGGCTTGCGCCCGTTATGGAAGGCGCGCGTTTTGGGAAGGTCACGCTGAACCGTCCTGATTTGCGGTTTCCTTTTGCGACTGATTTTATTCAGCGCATCCAAGGCCAAAATTTGGTCCGCCTCTCTCGCCGCGCGAAATTCTTGCAAGCCGAACTGTCTTCAGGCGAGCGGTTGTTTATGCATTTGGGCATGAGCGGGCGTTTTATTATTGATGGCCCCGAAGACAAAAAGTCTAAACCCGCCAATTTCACCCATGAACATGCCGCCAATCCGAAACATCATCACGTCGTGTTCGAGATGGAGCACCCTGTTTCCGGGGGCGCACGCATCACCTTTAACGATCCCCGCCGTTTTGGATTTATGGAATTGGTCAGTGTAGGCGAGCCTTACCGCCTCGACCATATCGGGCCGGAGCCTTTGGGCAATAGTTTTAACGGTCCCGTTTTGCGCGCGGCGTTGAAAGGCAAAAAGTCCAAAATCAAAGCCGCGCTACTGGATCAACGCGTCGTGGCGGGGCTCGGCAATATATATGTCTGCGAAGCGCTCTACCGCACGGGCATTTCCCCGCGCCGCGCGGCGGGACGTTTGAAGGTCGCGGAGACAGACGCGCTCGCCGCCCATATAAAAGATGTGCTTGCGGCCGCGATTGAAGCGGGCGGCAGTTCTTTGCGCGATTTTTCCAACACGGACGGCAAGCTCGGCTATTTCCAGCACAGCTTTGATGTCTATGGCCGTGAGAATGAGCCCTGTAAAAGCTGCGACGCGCCGATTAAGCGGATCGTGCAAAGCGGGCGGAGTTCGTTCTTTTGCGGGGTGTGTCAGAGGTAATTAGAGGCCTTTCAAACCGACTCCTCGAGACACTTCATGAATAATAACCATATGGGATCAGCCTCAGAATGTATGGGGTGAGTGGAATCGAAGCCGTCTATCTCTGTCACAGCCCGAATAGCTCGGACTAATCGCTCTAGACTACCCGTAGTCCATGATGGTCCTGGCGCGAAAATGATATCCAGCTCCTCCGGAAAGACAAAAACGCCTATATCAATAGGCGCACTTTCAGTCGTGAGCCCCTCATCCTGAAGCCAAGTCAAGAATGACTCGGCCCGCCCTGACGCCACGGCTAGAACCGGATTTTCAACGCCTTGCAAGAGAACGGTCTCTGACGATTCGACGAGATAGATAGTGGAGTCAGGCTTTGGCGCTCCGATCAGGTAGCATAACTTATTGTACGCCTGCGCTAAACCCTCTGCGGTACCATATTCAAGGCGAACGAGGTCTGGCAAAATGCCGTCATTCGCTTGTAGCAATGTTAAAAGGTGCTCCATGAGACATGTTAACACCATTTATAGCCCGATTGCACTCCCCTCGGCCCCGCGCTATGCGGGCCGACAGAATTTTGAGAGAGAGCACCCCCAAATGGCTTACGACGATATTGAACTGACGCGCGACGGCGCTGTGGCGATCCTGCAACTGGACCGCCCCAAGGCGCTCAACGCGCTAAACCTAAATATTATGACGGAACTGGCCGATGCGCTGTCCAAATTGGAAGCGGACGACACAGTTGGCTGCGTGATCCTGACAGGCACCGAGAAAGCCTTTGCCGCAGGCGCGGATATTAAAGACATGGCCGAAGATGAGTATCTGGGCCTCTATAAGAACGACCGTTTTGAGGATTATCACATGGCGACGGAACGGTTCCGCAAGCCGATTATCGCCGCTGTTGCAGGCTATGCGCTAGGCGGCGGCTGCGAAGTGGCCATGATGTGCGATTTCATCATTGCGGCGGATAATGCAAAATTTGGCCAGCCCGAGATCAATCTGGGCGTCATGCCCGGCATGGGCGGGACGCAGCGCATGCTCCGCGCCGTGGGCAAGGCCAAGACAATGGACCTCTGCCTGACGGGCCGCATGATGGACGCGGATGAGGCCGAGCGCGCAGGCCTCGTCGCCCGTGTTGTGCCGCTGGATAAGCTGATGGAGACCGCAAAAGAGGCGGCCGTGAAGATCGCCGGCCAAAGCCAGCCCATCGCTATGATGACCAAGGAAACGATTGAGGCCGGCTTTGAGATGAGCTTGTCCGCAGGTATCCGCTATGAGCGCCGAATGTTCCAGAGCATGTTCACCACCCATGACCAGAAAGAAGGCATGGCGGCCTTTATAGAGAAGCGGAAACCGCATTTTAAGAACAGGTAAAACGACTCTTCTCCCCATTCCTGCGTTTCGTTCGAAACGCTAGTGGGGGAAGTGGCCGGAGCCGAAGGCGCAGGTCGATGGGGGGCAAGTTTCCTATATAACCGATGGAACCTACATCCATCAGAGTAACCCCCCCATCCCCCGCTTTGCGGGTACTTCTCCCCATTAATGGGGAGAAGAGAAATTACGCAACTCTTCCCTCATACTTCCTTACCAACACACCGCAGTCCCCTATTGACGACCCGCGGCTCGCTCCTTATATGCCCTCAAGAATTAAAGCAGGCCCGCGCAAGCGTCGCGGGCTTTATGCATTGAACGAAACTGAAAGAGTAAAACATGGCAAATACGTCCTCCGCCAAGAAGAACGTCCGTAAAATGGCCCGCAAAACGGCCGTCAACAAAGCCCGCCGCTCAAGCGTCCGGACTTTTCTGCGCGCTGTTGAAGACGCCATCACGTCCGGCGACAAGACGGCTGCAACCACTGCCCTCAAAGCCGCAGAGCCGGCCATGATGCGCGCCGTGTCGAAAGGCATCTTCCATAAGAATACAGCCAGCCGCAAAATCTCGCGGCTAAACAAGCGCGTCAAAGCCATTGGCTAAGTAATTCGCTTACAGATATTTTGAAGGACCGGCCTTAGGGTCGGTTTTTTTGTGCCTGCGAGTCCCGGCTATGCCGCCCGGCTTTTTGAGAGGCTCAGCCAAACCGATTTTAGACATGTCTGAAACTCCCGTTTACTGTGCCTTTTGAAACTTCAAAAAACTTTAAGCTGTGGTTCCTCTAAGAGAATCGCCGCCATTCTAGAGTCAAGATTTTTTCAGGAAATTTTTCTAAATTTTTTTCAGCCGAAAAAGGCTTGCGATTCAATGGTGTTTTTGAGTCAAGAATAGAATCAGCCCGAAATGCAAATTTCTCACATTGACGCTCCGTTTTTAGGCTGGTTTATAGTGCTCACAGGCGGCGCCGCAGGGGCAGCGCAGTCTATTCGGGGAACGCCCGGAACGATCTGCGTTGTTGAGCAGTATTGGGCCGAGCATCCATATAATTGGGAATAGTTTCAAGGACTTGTCTTTTTCAAGTCGCGCTTTCGTGCGGCTTTGAGACAGAAAGTCCGCTTGGGAGGCGCGCAGTGAGCAGAGTAGCTGATAAATTGGTCAATGTGAAAACGCCGGATTTGTATACAGGGGAGCCGCCGCTGCAATCTGCCCATAATACTTGGAAACAAGTCAAGACGGATTTGGCTTACGCGCTGGGGCCAAATGTTCACCGGTCTTGGACCGGCCGCCTGCATATTACGCAGGCCGATGAAAGCCTCGTTACCCTCTCTGCGCCCACTCGTTTCATTGCCTCCAAAATTGAAACCCAGTTTGCGGATACCGTCCGCCGTCTTTGGGACAAACATGACCAAGTTGATCCACCGCGCCGTTTAGCTTTCGCCGCCAATCCGTCAGCCGTTCGTTCCGCCGCGCCTTTGCCTTCGGTCAAGCCCAATGCCGCGCTGCGCTCGGGGTCAGCCCAAGCCGGCTCTCAAGGGGACACGCAAGCACAAATATCGACCAACGCAGCACCCGAAAGCCCGAGGGACCGCTTTACATTTGATAATTTCGTTGTCGGCGCATCCAATGAACTTGCCATGGCTGTGGCCCGTCAAGTCGTCACCCAATGCGGTGCGGGCCGCGCGCCGCAATATAATCCTATTGTCATTCACGGAAGCAACGGCATGGGCAAAACCCATTTGCTCTATGCCATTGAGAATGCCGTTCGGGACAATCACCCGGATAAACGCATGCGCTTTATTTCTGCGGAAGATTTTGTCTCCACTTTCGTCGCCTCTGTGCGCGGTCAAAGTCGCGAGGGCATCTCTGCTTTTAAGGCGTCTTTGCGCGACGTGGATTTGCTGGTCATTGATGATGCGCATTTCATCGCGGATAAGCCCGGCAGTCAGGAAGAGTTGCTCCATACACTCGTCAGTCTTGTCGATAGCGGCAAGCAAATCCTGATCGCGGCAGACCGTCATCCTGACAAGATCGAAAAAGCCACGGAGCGCCTCAAGGGTTATATGTCCTCCGGGCTGGTCTGTAAGATCGGCGCTGCGGATTATGAACTGCGTTTGCGTATCTTGGACCGCCTCATTGCCCGCCGCCGCGCCGGGGGTCAGCAAGATCTCGCTATTCCGCAAAATGCCCGTGACCATCTGGCTGCGCGTATGAATGCCACGCCGCGCGATCTTGAAGGGGCGTTTAACCAGATTGTCGCGCAGAGCGAGTTTTTAGGCACATCCATTACTTTGGAAAGCGTGCAGGAAACATTATCTGACTCTCGCTATATGATGGGACAGCGCCTAACGGTGGACCGTATTCAGCGCGCCGTCTGCGAGGTGTTCTCCGTGACGCCGACCGATATGGTTAGCAAGAGACGCGCGCGCATTATCGCCCGCCCGCGACAAGTCGCCATGTATCTGTGTAAGAAGCTCACCAAACGCAGCCTGCCCGATATCGGCCGCCGCTTTGGTGGACGCGATCACACAACGGTTATGCACGCCGTCAAACGTATCGATCAACTCCGCGCAGATGATGCCAGCTTTAATGCGCAGATTGAGGCGGTGGAGACATTGTTGAAGACATAGCCCTATAGCCGCTTTTTTTTGAATGGAGCGTTGTTGAATATAGTCTTGGAAGGATGCGGCACACCCGCGTCAGCAGAACATTTTCATCTCATAAAAAAGAAGCCTGGAACCATTTCTGATACCAGGCTCCACATGTTGAAACGGGGCGCAATGTCCAACATGTCTACACATCGATCCCACAATCGAATAAAAATTAAATACAGGACCATCATGAATGTAAGATGAATTGGTGTTGCACAACACTATTACTATTGAAAACATTTCAAAACACCTATTTATTCGGGTCTATTATAAACGAACATGTGACTTACCTATGAGCCTTGTAAATAATCCGGAAAACTCGCTGCCCTATCATTTGAGAGGCGCGTTTCGGGGGTATGAGATAGCTTTGGGGCGGTATTTAAAACGTTTCGACCTTCCCCTCTCGGAGTTTTATATTCTTCGGCTGCAATGGGGTGCTGAGGGCGACCCTCAAAGAGAGATCGCGGAAAAGGCTTTCATATCGGATAGCGTGGCGTCTCAGGTCATCAAAAAAATGGAGTATAAGGGCTATTTGAGACGAAGGGTCAATCCTGAAGACAGCCGCGCTCATCTCGTTTTTCTTACAGCGAAAGGAAGGTTACTGCGAGAAACCATTGCGACAGAAGGCATTCAAATTTCCTCGGAGAACGCCCCTGATATTTCCCGTGAAGACATGAAAACAGCCATTCGGGTATTAGACCAAGTGCGAAAGGGCTTTGATCTCTATAATACTCCGTAAATGCAAGAAGAGCCCCATGTGAAGGGCTCTCTCCAATAAGGTTTTTCCTTCACGACTCATGCTTTGTGGCGAAATCCACTTTTCTTCATAATCACGACGAGACGGGCTCCTGTTTTATAAACCCGGAGATATCCCGCCATGGCTTTCTATCTTTCGGACCCATTTAACAGCGTGTCACGCGCACTTTTATGCGTATGACTGTTAAATAGGATGAGGGCTTATATCGGCGAATACCCCATTGTAGCAATCGCCGCGTGGCCCCATTCATACATGGTTAAGCCAGAGTTAATTACCGCATTGGCATGTGGAGGCTTTACGGATTTAATGTTTTGGGGACTGACAGAATTTATTTAAATTCTGCAGCCCATGCGCCGTCTACTGTCGATCCACATTTCTCATCTTATCGACGCTTCATCTCGAGGCGCATCGCGTCTGGGTCTGCGCGGTGGGTACTTTATCTCTAAAGGGAGACTATTATGGCTGTTATGAAATCCGTACAAATTATGTCCGAGAGTTCAAAATCATTCGAGGGCGCTATTGAAACGGCGGTCAAACGCATGTCGCAATCCGTGAAAAATATTCGGTCGGCCTATGTTCAAGACCAATCCGTAACGATCAAGAACAATAAAATTGATATGTACCGCGTCAATTTGATGATTACATTCGAGGTCGGCGGTTCAGAAAAGCCGAAGAAGAAAGCGGCTGCCAAGCCTAAGGTCATTTACACAGATGGTCCATCAGATGGCACACCGGATGATTTAAAAGTCATCAAAGGCATCGGTCCGAAATTTGAAGGCGACCTAAACAGTAAAGGGATTTACTATTATCGCCAGATTGCCAGTTGGTCTGCGGCCGATGTGAAAATGGTCGAGGGTATCATCGATTCTATCCCCGGCCGCATCCAACGCGACGCTTGGGTCAAACAAGCCAAGAAGCTGAAGTAAATCTAACACCAATACTGATATCGGCGTCGTTCTCGACGTCGGCTCTGGCTTCACACTCAAAGAGACTTAAGGCGACCCGAGAGCCGCCTTATTTATTTTGACGTTTTCGAATCTATTTCTTTTCATAGTCCCGAACGAGTTGGTCCATGAAACGCACACCCCAACCTGCATGACCCTTTGGCGCTGTGGGCGTTGCGCTATCGCGCCAATCAACACCCGCAATGTCGAGATGGACCCAAGGCTGGCCCTCTTCAACAAATGTTCCAATCACCGCCGCGCCGATAGACGCGCCGGGCGCGCCGGCTGTTGATTTAATGTCGGCAATATCGGATTTGATTTGTTTGTAGTGATTAGGATGCAATGGCAGCGGCCAGACATCTTCGCCGGAGCGCTCGCCAATATCCATCATTGTCTGCGCCAACTCGAAATCACGCGTAATTAACGCGCCATATTCATCGCCCAAGGCGCGCGCCGCTGACCCCGTCAGCGTCGCAATATTTACAATGAGTTCCGGGTCATATTTTTCGATGGTGTAGGGAACGGCGTCTACAAGAAGTAAGCGCCCCTCGGCATCGGTCGACATAACTTCAATTGTTTTGCCAGTATATGTGGTCAACACGTCGCCCGGGCGGATGGCCTTTCCATCCGGCATATTCTCAGCCAACGGCATCACGCCGACAAGATTAATATCCGCGCCGCGCTTGGCGGTAGAAATCAGCGTTCCCGCCACGGCCGCCGCGCCGGACAGATCGGATTTCATCAACCATTGGCCACTATTGGGCTTCAGGCTGATACCGCCCGTATCAAAGGTTATGCCTTTGCCAACCAATGCAAGCGGGGCGTCGTCACCGGCACCCGTATATTCCAGGACCAGCAAGCGCGGGTCATGGACGGACCCCTTCCCCACGCCGAGGATGGCGCCCATACCTGCACGTTCCATCTCGCGCACACCCATAACGGTGAGCTTGAGATTTGGAATGCCGCGCGCGTCTTGGCGGATGCGGTCTACAAATGTTTCAGGATAGATTTCAAGTCCCGGCGCATTACCGAGATCCCGCGCCATATCAACGGCGTCTGCAAGACCTTCATAGTCAGCATCGGTTAAATCATCCGCCTCGTCCGTGTCATCCCCGATGAAAATGACATCCCGGTCTGCCGGTAGCTCACCTGTTTTATATTTATCAAAACTATAGTGTCCGAGGCGATAGCCGAGCGCGAGTTCTGCGCTGGGCGCGTCGCTGTCCGTTTTCAGGTCTTCAACGATAATTGTGAGGTCCCCGTCACCGGGAGCTTTGACGGCATGACCGCCCAAATCATGAAGGTTGCGCCGCGTGAGGGTGTCGCCGCCCGTTCCAATGACCGTTACCGATTTTATGTCGCCCAATCCGTAATAATGCTGGCTGGCGCCAAAAGCGCCTTCAAAGCCGGAGGCGTTCATCGCGCGCGAGAGGGCCTCTGACACATCTCCGCCTATTTGTTGGGGTAGTGTCAGAGACTCATTTAGAAATACCACCACATGATCGCCAGCGGCGGTGTTCGACGTTGCAAATGAAATATCATCTGCAAAGGCCGGAACTGCAGCCATAGACATGGCAGCGGAAGTAAGAGCGGTTTTCAAAAGGAACTGACGCATAACATTTCTCCTAGAGCGAGTATCTGTTATTCGTCTAAGCTATGGAAACGGGCGAAAATAACACAATTTACCTATAGTGAAATTGTGTTTTACCTATGGAAGCGCCCTAGCGCTTCCGCTTCAAATAGAACACACTTGGGTATGTATCCGTTTTGACGTGATAGCATTCCCAACCTTGCAGACCGAAATTATTAAGAAAGGTCTCGCTGTGTTCGCGAATAGCGTCCCCCGTCATGCCTTTTTGGCTCGGTTGAACAATTTTATATTGCCATCGTCCACTACTCATCTTTCGTCTCCTTCTTTAGTCGCCCCTGTCTGCGCAAGGCTTCGCGCAGAGCCCATTCTATTTGCCCGTTGAGCGAGCGGAGATCATCCGCCGCCCAACCCTTCATCGCAGAGAGCACATCCGCGTTGATGCGCAAGGGGTATGATTTTTTATCCGGCATTTGAGTTAGGCCGCTCTAGTAGAGAGACCCGGTGTTCACGACCGGTTGAGTGGCCTTGTCAGAACACAGTACGACCAACAGATTGGACACCATCGCCGCGCGGCGTTCATCATCCAGCTCAACGATGTCTTTGGCGGCTAGCGCACCCAGCGCATCTTCCACCATGCCAACCGCGCCTTCGACGATCTGCTTGCGCGCGGCAATAATTGCGCCCGCTTGCTGGCGTTGCAGCATGGCGCCTGCGATCTCCGGCGCATAGGCAAGATGCGAAATCCTCGCCTCGATCACATTGATTCCGGCCTTGGCGAGGCGATCCTGAATTTCATCACGTAAGCGGTCAGAAATTTCTTTCGGGTGCGAGCGCAGGCTAATCGTACCGTCACTGTGCTGATCATAGGGATAGCTGGTCGCCATAGCGCGGATGGCAGCTTCCGATTGGATTTGCACAAAGCTCTCATAATCATCGACGTTAAAAACGGCTTCTGCGCTGTCATTGACCTCCCAGACCACGATCGCCGCAATTTCAATCGGTGAGCCGTCGAGCTCATTGACCTTCAGCTTGCCGCTCTCAAAATTGCGGACGCGCAGGCTAATTTTTTTCTTCGTGTAAAACGGATTATTGAATCGCAGACCGGAGGTGCGGACCGTGCCGATATATTTCCCAAAGAGTGACAGCACCGCCGATTGGTTCGGCTCGACTTTATAAAGTCCCGACAAACCAATAATCAGGAGCGGAACCCCTAAAACGACCGATAGGATTTTTAGACCACTCGCATCAACATTGAACACCGTAAATGCGACTGCGGCGGCAAACGCCAACAGCACAAATAGGAACGGAATACCGCTCAATGATTTGACTTCTTTTTCTCTAATATCGGCCATGAAACTCTCCTTTTTTAGCCCTATCACCTCTGACGTCCGGATTGGCACATCCTATAGAGTGATATCACTTACATATCACATATGCTCTTAATCGATGAATTGTCAAGGGGCAGACATTTGGGGGTGGGCGAAACTCATCCAATCCGCTATGGGGCCGCCATGTTTGAAACAGCCCTCTTCATAAGCGCGTTTACGACGCTTTTCGTCATTATTGATCCGCCCGGCTGTGCGCCGATTTTTGCGACACTGACAAAAGGCACGTCGCGCAGTCATCAGCGTAATATGGCGTTTAAGTCCGTCGGCATTGCGGCCTTCATCTTAATTGGATTCGCCTATGTCGGGGAATGGCTCTTCGCCAAGCTGGGCATCAGCCTTGATGCCTTGAGGATTTCCGGTGGCATCATGCTGTTTATCATCGGCCTGAACATGGTGTTTGAGAAACGCACGGAAACCCGGGAAGACCGCGCGGATGAACTGCTGGAAGAAATTGAGGACCCGGAAGATATTTCCGTCTTTCCCATGGGTATTCCCATGATTGCCGGCCCCGGCACAATGGCGACCTTGTTGATTCTGATGAGTAACGCCCCGTCTCGCGCCGGGCAGTTGGCCATTCTGGCCGCGCTCGTCCTCACTCTCCTCATCACACTCGTAACGTTTTTAATTGCAGGCCCGCTGATGAAGTTGATGGGCAAGAGCTTCACCGATGTGCTGACGCGCGTTTTGGGCGTGTTGCTCTGCACGCTGGCGGCGCAATTTGTCTTGGACGGGATTAAGGGCGCTTTGTTTTAGGCCTGAATATGGACGCGCACCCCGACATACCCGCCGCGCAATGGACGCATATAATGTCCGAGCTTCGCAGCATTGAGACCCGCGAAGACGTTCGGATTTTATTCGCCATCGAATCGGGCTCCCGCGCGTGGGGGTTTGCCTCCCCGGACAGCGATTTCGACGTGCGCTTTGTCTATGTCCGGCGGCAGGATTGGTATCTTTCATTAACGCCGGGACGCGACGTGATTGAGCTGCCCTTAATCGGGGATGATGATATAAATGGCTGGGATATTCGGAAAGCTCTGAACTTGGCCTTGAAGCCTAATCCTGTTTTGTTGGAATGGTTGTCCAGCCCCATTCATTATATCTGGGACGCTGACATTTGTTCGGACATTCAGAATTTTACCCAAAGCATGACGCAAAGCGGGGCGTGTCGGCATCATTATATGCGGATGGCAGATATGCAGCGCGGTGAGGGCGATCACATAAAACTGAAAAGATATTTCTATGCGTTGCGCGCTGCAATGGCGCTGCGCTGGATCGAAACGCGGGAGGATCTACCGCCAATGAACTTTCACGCATTGACGGCGGGCGTCGTAATCCCCGCAGATGTCTCTGCAGAGATCCAACATTTGCTGGAGATAAAAACCAGCACGGCTGAGCTCGGCACAGGCGATCGTATTCCTGTCTTGGAGCGCTTTCTGGAACAGCAAATGCAGTGGGCTAAAACTCAGACAGAAAAACGGGTTAAGCCCGAAACACTCGCTGAAAACCGAAACAACGCGAACGCCTTGTTTCGCGGCATACTCCGGCAGGCTTGGGTATAAACCTAGATACATAGACAGAAAAAAGCCGCTTCCCGAAAGAAGCGGCCCTAAAGTCTGGAATAGAGGTTAGACTAGCCTTGCTTGTCCAGAACCTTTTGTACTGTATCGGCTTTAAGGTCGTCGACAGTCGCTTCGATGCCCATCTCATTTGCCAAAGCAACGAGGTCAACTTCGAGCATTTTTGTGAGAGACGTTTTTGTATGCTTTTTGTCGTCTGCATCGGCTTCGGCGGCAGGTTTTTCTTCCGCAGCAGGTGCAGCTTCTTCAGCAGCAGCTTCTGGAGCAGGAGCCTCTTCCGCAGGCGCTTCTTCAGCCGGTGCATTTTTTGCGTCTTCAGCAGCTTGCTTAGCAGCTGCATCAGCGGCCTTCTTCGCTTCTGCAGCAGCTTCTTTCGCTTCAGCTTCTGCCGCCTTACGGGCTTCAGCTTTGTCTTTACGCTCTTCGATACGCTCTAGCGCTTTTTCGCCCGGCTTACCTTTTTCAGGGTTATTGCCGTGTTTCCACTCCCAAAGTCCGGCAGCGCCGAGGAAACGCGCAACGCGTTCTGTTGGGCGAGCGCCCTTCTTAAGCCACGCTTGAATCTTTTCAACGTCGAGCTTGACGCGGTCTTCGCTGTCTTTTGGCAGCATTGGATTATAGGCGCCGACCTGCTCGATGAAGCGGCCATCACGCGGCGCGCGGACATCAGCCGCAACGATGCGGTAATAAGGACGTTTTTTGGCACCGTGACGGGCCAGACGAAGTTTAACAGCCATGATTGAGTTTCCTTTTGGTTGGCATTCTTAAATTAGAGTTTTGCTTGTCGTTTACTATTTCTTTTTGAACGGGTTTTTCCCGCCCAGATTTTTTCCAAGACCTGGGAGACCGCCCCCGCCAAGACCGGGTAGCTTTGCGCCGCCTAATCCCGGTAGTTTTGGAAGTCCGGGCATATTGCCCATTTGTTTCTTGAGTTCTTCGAGCTGGGCCGGGTCCATTTTAGAGGGATCTGGTAAGCCGCCTTTTGGCATCATTCCGCCCGGCATTTTCGGCATACCCGGCATGCCCCCGCCCATACCCTGCATGGCTTGCATCATCCCTGCCATGCCGCCTTTGGACATTTTCTTCATCATGTCGGCCATTTGGCGATGCATCTTGAGGAGCTTATTCACCTCTTGCACGGACATGCCCGAGCCAGCGGCGATACGTTTTTTGCGAGAGGCTTTGAGAAGTTTTGGGTCACGGCGTTCGGCCGGCGTCATGGATAGAATAATGGCCTGTTGTTGTTTCAACAAATGATCATCAACCCCGCCTGCAGCGTCGAGTTGCTTCTTCATTTTTCCCATGCCGGGCATAAGTTTCATCAGGCCGCCCATACCGCCCATTTTTTGCATCTGGCCGAGTTGCTTGGCGAGGTCATCCAGATCGAACTGGCCTTTGCGCATTTTCTCGGCTGTGGCCTCGGCTTCTTTTTCGTCAATGACCTGAGCGGCTTTTTCGACGAGAGAGACGATATCCCCTTGTCCCAAAATTCGGCCTGCGAGACGTTCGGCGTCAAAGGCTTCGAGCCCGTCAAGCTTCTCGCCCGTGCCAAGGAATTTAATTGGTAGGCCCGTAACGGCCCGCATGGAGAGCGCCGCGCCGCCGCGTCCGTCGCCATCAATTCGCGTCAGGACTAGACCTGTCAGCGGTAAGCGTTCGTGAAAACGCCGCGCCGTTTCGACTGCATCTTGACCTGTCAGGGAATCGGCGACGAGAAGCGTTTCAATTGGATTGGTCTCGCGCGCGATGGCTTCGACTTCGTCCATCAACACATCATTGATGGTTGTTCGGCCCGCCGTATCGAGGAAGACGATATCGTAACCGCCTTTCGCGCCTTCGATCATCGCGCGTTTGGCAATTTCCAGCGCAGTCTGACCTTTTACGATTGGCAAGAAACCTGTGCCGGCTTGTTCCGCGAGCATACCCAATTGGTCCATCGCCGCAGGTCGATTGGTGTCCAACGAAGCAAAGAGAACTTTTTTCTTCAGCGCGGTGCGAAGGTAAAGCCCCAGCTTGCCCGTCGTCGTCGTCTTACCCGAGCCCTGCAGGCCTGCCATGAGAATAGCCGCCGGAGGTTTCGCGGCGAGGTTAAGCTCACTCGCTTTGGCTGCCTCGACTTTGTCGGCGTCATCGTCCGAGAGAGTTCCGCCGAGCATATCGATAAGCGCGTCATTGACGATCTTAATGACCATTTGGCCGGGCTTGATGGATTTAATAACTTTTTCGCCGACAGCTTCAGCGCGAACTTTTTCGACGAATTGCTTGACAACAGGCAGGGCGACATCGGCTTCCAGCAAGGCAATGCGGATTTCGCGCATGGCTTTGTTGACATCGGATTCGGAAAGCGCGCCGCGGCCTGTCAGCCCGTCAAACACATTTCCTAACTTATCTCCAAGTGCCTCAAACAATCTTCAAATCTACCTTATCAAATCCACAACGCAAAAACCCGCGGCGAACGAAACTCGTCGACCACGGTACTCCGTCTGCATCTTGCACAGCGCGGAGCGCAGAGTTAAAACTGCGCGAATGGCGGGCCTTTACGGCTGTAAGGCGAGGCTGTCAACAGATGTCGTAGCGCTCTAATAAAGCGCTTACGACTTAGCTTGCGATTCGGAGGCTTGCGGGAGTTTCGACCGTTTCGCCGCTCGGCATTACCCGCGCAGGCGCGCGCCTCTCTTCGCGAACCGGTAGTTGAACCGTAAAGACTGTGCCTTCACCTAACTGACTTTGCACATGAATGCGTCCCCCCAGTTTCTCGACCAGGTTTTGCGTGATCGCCAATCCCAGTCCGGTACCGGGTGTTGTGGTGGAAAGGCGATTATCGACCTGTTCAAATCGGTTAAATACGCGGCCGACATCTTCTTGCGGAATGCCTACCCCTGTATCCCGGACAAACAGGCAGATCTCAAGCATTCCATCATGTGTTTTAATCGGACGGGATTGCAACATAACATCGATGCGGCCCATGTCCGTGAATTTGACGGCATTTCCAATGAGGTTATTGGCGATCTGTCGCAGACGGGATTCGTCACTGATAATGCACTGCGGTATATCTTCGGGCCAATGCAGCTCCAGCAGCAAGCCTTTGTCAATCGCTGCCGGACGGTTGAGCGCCACTAATGAACTTAGCATAGCTTTCAAATCGAAAGGCGAGAAATGAAATTCGGCTTTCCCGGCATCTAGTTTTGAGAGATCTAAAACGTCATTGATGATTGTAACCAAACCGGTCGAGCAGCCGTCAATGATATCGACATAATTTTCTTGGGTAGGTGTCATCTGCGTGCGTTTAAGCAATCCAGCCATGCCGATAACTCCGTTAAGAGGTGTCCGTAATTCGTGTGACATGTTCGCAAGAAAGTTCGTTTTTGCCAAATCTGCGCGTTCGGCCAATCGGATATTCTCCTCCAGCAGATTAAACATGTGATGCATGGAAACCGAAAAAACGGCAAGACCGGCAGACATCATCGAAAAGGCAATCGTTGTTTGCACAGCCCGCATGAAGGCCCGCGTTTGAAAGGTCGCAGGATCAACGCCGGCCGGAATCGGCCACCCCATAGTTGCCGTATATAGATGCCAAACAATTGCGAGGCATGTAAAAGCATATATCGCAACCATCCGCCAATCCGAGATGAGCCCGTTGATTACAGCGCCGGCCACAAGCATGGGAAGCATAGCGGTATGAATGCCCGTCTGATCAGGCAATGCGGTCGCCAAGACCCCCAATAGCATCAGCAGGGAATAGAAAGCCGCAAATCCCATGAATGCCTTGGTATAGCGCAAATAATGGGTGGCAATAAAGATAACGCCAATGGCTCCAACGGCGATCCTATGATCCAAGGTCCATTCGTCATAGGCGTAGGTCATAAAGGCAAGGTTTAACAGTTGAGAGAGAATGAAAACCCACCCCAGCATATAGACCGCACGCGCACGCAACACATCAGCTGCGCCCATTGTCGGGTCGATACGCAAAAAGCGCTCATATTCTCTTAAAAGATGTTTCACTCAAATCCGTCCCACACTCTCGAATCGTCTAACGCATTTGCGTTAGCAAAGAGTTGATTGTGAGACGAAAAAGCTTGCGCCCGGCGCGCATTTGACTGCAAAATAGCGCATTGAGAAAACAAAAAAGGCTCCCTTGTGGGAGCCTTTCGAATTTCTCTGAGGCCGCTAAGCCTATGCTAGAGTCTACGCTTTGACCGTATGGGGTTGGCTGGCGTTTTTCTTAGCTGTTTCGGCTAAGGCCGCAAAAGCTTCCGGCTCGTGCATCGCCATATCAGCGAGCATTTTACGGTCAATCTGGATGCCGGCTTTGTTGAGGCCGTCCATGAAGCGGCCATATGTTGTGCCGTGCGAGCGGGCCGCAGCGTTGATACGCTGGATCCAAAGCGCGCGGAACTGACGCTTTTTCAGTTTACGACCGATATAAGCGTATTGACCCGCCTTCTCGACAGCTTGGTTCGCAATGCGGAATGTATTTTTCCGGCGGCCGCGATAGCCTTTTGCGCGTTTTAAAATTTCTTTATGACGTGCGGACTTTGTTACGCCGCGTTTAACTCGTGCCATGATAATTCTCCGGGTATTTAGGTAAGCGGCGTTTAGCCGTAGGGCATGTATTTCTTTTTGATCACTTTGGCGTCGCAGTCTTTGAGGACTGTTGTGCCGCGCAATTTACGAATTTGGTCATTCGTGCGCTTGATCATGCCATGCTGTTTGCCAGCCTGACCTGCTTTTACCTTACCGGATTTGGTAATCTTGAAACGCTTTTTAGCGCTCGACTTCGTTTTCATTTTGGGCATTTCGGTCTCCAATTATAATGGATTATCTGTCGAAAAGAACGACGATAATCTGCCTTTCGAACGATCAGGCATGCCATTTAGCCTGAAGCGTTGCGTCACAACTTTTGTCGTGAAGGCGGGCCTATAGTCGCCTACACTGGCTTTGGCAAGCCGCCTCGTCACAGATTTGGCAAGTCATTGCGAGGTCTGGACAGACTCGAATCCTGTCTCCAAAAGGAAGGCCAAGCAAAGCGGAGAGTAACAGTGAAGATTTACGGTCTCTTGAATGGATTCTTTTATATATTCTATGGCCTTTACGGCGTGTTTATGCCGAAGCTGCTCTCGCGCGAAACTATGGGCTGGACCCCAGATTTACTTGGCCTACATCAAATCCGGGCGATGTGGATGGCCTGTGTCGGCATTGGCATAATTTGCGTTTTGGTGGCCCTGAAAGGGAATCTCCGCGTCCTAACCCAAGCGATCATTTTGATAACGCTCTGCTTTTTCGTCGGGCGCCTTCTCGGATTAGCGTTGGACGGCGCTGGACCAAAACAAACCTATATCGAAATTGGCATAGAGATTGTGTGGTCAGGAATCGGGCTGTTTCTGCTCTCCCGCGCAAGAAAGAAGGCCTGACCAATGGCTTAAGGCTTAAATTAAACGCCCGCGGACACTATTTAGGGCGCGGTGACTTTCGGTGCAGGTGTTGTGTGTAGATCAAAAGCGCTGTGCAATGCGCGCACGGCCAGCTCTGTATATTCGCTGTCAATCAGGACGGAGATTTTGATTTCGGAGGTCGCAATGACTTTCACATTGATGTTCCGCCCGGCTAATGCCTCAAACATGGTTTGCGCGACGCCTGTATGGCTGCGCATACCAATCCCGACGACGGAGACTTTGGTCACATCGGAGTCAGATTTGATATCTTCAAAGCCGATATCAGATTGCGCGGCCTTTAAGGCCGTGAGGGCTTTATCCAAATCTCGTTTGCCGACCGTATAGGTCAGGTTGGCGGAATTATCAGACCGCGAGATACCTTGAACAATCATATCAACAATTACATTCGCTTCCGACATGGCGCGGCAGACCTTTGCCACCATGCCCGGCGCATCTTTCAAGCGCAGTAATGTAATTTGAGCTTCGTCGCGGGAGTAAGCGACGCCGCTGACAACACGTTCTTCCATGGTTTCATCCTCGTGGCAGACCAGAGTTCCGGGGTTGGGTTCGCCCACATCTGACATGCTGGTCAAAACACGGATAGGCAAATTATTATTCATGGCCAGTTCTACGGAGCGGGTTTGCAGGACCTTCGCGCCGAGTGAGGCAAGTTCTAACATTTCCTCAAATGCAATTCGGTTCAGGCGGCGGGCGTCTTTGGCGATGCGCGGGTCGGTCGTGTAAATTCCGTCGACATCTGTATAGATGTCGCAACGGTCCGCTTTCAGTGCTACGGCCAAAGCAACCGCTGACGTATCCGACCCGCCGCGCCCCAGTGTCGAAATCCGGCCCTCTTCATTGACGCCTTGAAATCCCGCAACCACCGCAACATTTCCGGCCTCCATAGAGGGTCCAATGGATGAGCTTTCAATTTCGCCAATACGGGCTTTAGAGTGCGCCATGTCTGTTTTTAACGGAATTTGCCAACCGAGCCAGCTGCGCGCTTTTAATCCTCGGCGGCGCAGCGCTATGGCGAGCAGTCCCGATGTGACTTGTTCCCCGCTGGCAACGATAGAATCATATTCATCTTCAATCGCCGCGCCCTTGTCAGAATCTGCGTCCAGAGCGTCAACCAGGGCGACAAGTCGGTTTGTCTCCCCGCTCATGGCGGACACGACGACAGCCACTTCATTGCCGCCTTTCGCTTCTTCCGCGACAAGGCTGGCCACATGACGGATGCGTTCCAGATTGGCGACCGATGTGCCGCCGAATTTCATGACGATGCGGGCCACCTGCCGCCTCCGCTTTTGCTTGTTAACACCGACTCCAAAAGACGGGCTGTTCAATCGGCGACCTCATAGGTCGAAGCCCGAATTTAAGCAATGGGAAGATTAGGAGTTTCGGAACCATAAAAAAGGCCGCGACACGATTTCGTGCGCGGCCTTTTATGATTTTGTATTTAGGTAATCTATTCGAGCGAATCTTTGATATCGCCGACTTTCTCCTGAGCTTTACCTTTTAGCTCTTGCGCCTTACCCTTAGCTTGCATCTCTGCATTATCAAGGGCGTCTCCGGCAGCTTGCTTAGCTTTACCTGCAAGTTTATTAGCTGCGCCTTTGATGTGTTCGGATTCCATAATATTTCTCCATTTGTGTGGGACTTACGTATATATAATACGCGGACTGCCGCGATTGTTCCGAGAAGAAAGCCCCCAATGTCACATCGTGAAGATACCCCCGAGCATATGTCCCGTATTTCCGTCGACCCGGCAGAAATGGCGAGCTTTTCGCGCATGGCCGCAGATTGGTGGGATCCAACAGGTCCATTTAAACCGCTACATATTATGAACGGCGCGAGGTTGAGCCTGATTAAGAATGCGGTCTGCGAGCACTTTGGCCTCGACCCGAATGTGGAACGCCCCCTCACAGGTCTGCGCGTTTTGGATATAGGGTGCGGCGGCGGACTGTTATGCGAGCCCATGGTCCGTTTGGGCGCAACCGTGACGGGCGTGGACGCATTGGAGCGCAATTTAAAAACTGCCAAGACCCATGCCGAGCAAGTCGGCCTCAAAATTGATTACCGCCACGGCACGATTGAGCAAATGGTTGAGCAAGGCGAAACACCTTTTGACGTGGTGCTTAATATGGAGGTCATAGAGCATGTCGCAAATCCGCCCGACTTTATGGCCGATTGCGCCGCCATGGTGAAGCCTCCAACAGACAGTAAACCGGGCGGCATTATGCTGTGTTCTACCATCAACCGCACGTTAAAAGCCTTCGCGTTTGCAATTGTCGGCGCAGAATATGTCTTGCGCTGGCTGCCCCGCGGAACCCATCAATACAACAAATTTGTGAAGCCGACAGAGCTTTCGCGGTGGATGCTAGATGCAAATTTAGAGGTGACAGAACAGATCGGGATGACCCTCAATCCTCTCACCAATGTGTGGACAATATCTGGGGATAAGTCGATAAATTACGTCACGATTGGGTCAAAGGTTAACGAAGGTTTAAAGCGTTAATGAAGGCCTAACGCATTTATGGGGTCAGGCGGGACATACGTCTTCCCCGCCGCCTGTAAGCTGCCCGTAAACTCAATAATAACAGGGATTTAGCGTTAATCTTTCATTAAACACCGTGGAAGTTTTGTAACGGAACAGATGCGTTCTCGTAAGAGTTGTTTCTGCAGATTAGCGTCATATTAATCATGAAAGGACGCCCCCATGTCCCATATGAATACAGCTCCTGTGGATATGTTCACAACCCTACGGCCCCGTATGTTTGTCGGACAGTTACTTCAAGACATTAAATCCATCCAAGCCTCAATTGCCAGATTTGGCTTGCTTTCCCCTATCGTGGTCACGCGCTCGGAAGATCGCCTAATCGTGATTGACGGGCGCAAGCGGATGGCCGCTATTCGCCGCCTGGCTTTTATGGGCCGCCTGCCGCGCTCGCTCGTCAATATTCCTTATATTGAGGTTCAAGATGTAAAGCAGGGCGCGTCTGATGCGCCTGCTCTCATGTCCAATCGCGATCTCTTTGTGACCGTCGCAAATATGTTTCGCGAGACTCATGACGTGGATAAGATCGCCGCAGATTTATATTTGTGCCGGAAAATTGTGAAGCAAGTTCTCACCTTGGGATGCCTGTCTCCGCGTCTTCGCAAGGCGTTTTTTGACCGCATTATCGATTTTGCCCAAGCCAAAGCCTATGCGGCATTGCCGCATCACAACGCGCAAGAGACAGCCTTTCTGGCGCTAGGACCCTTCGCGGAGGAACAGGCTATTTTGAACTTTGCTGTGAAGACGGAACCGGCAATCGACATTCCGCTACGTCTGGCAGCTTAGTCTGCTTCACTTTTTAAAGGCCGTGCGAGTAGCGCGGCCATTGCACCGGCGGGCGTAACTTCCCCGCTGAGAACGCTGTTTACCGCAATACAAATCGGCATATCGACGCCTTCGCGCTCCGCCAACTTAACCAAAGCGGGCGCCGTCGCCACACCTTCTGTGACAGAATTTCGGGACGCTAAAATTGCGTCCAAACTTTCGCCTTTTCCCAACCGCATACCACAAGACATATTGCGCGACTGGGTTGAACTGCATGTGAGAACCAAATCCCCCAAGCCGCAGAGGCCCGACAAAGTTTCCGCGCGTGCGCCCAGCGCTGCGCCCAAGCGGTTCATTTCCGCAAAGCCCCGCGCGATGACAGCGGCATGGGCGCTTTGCCCCAGGCCCATCCCGAGAAGCATCCCGCACGCAATGGCCAAAACGTTTTTGACGGCTCCGCCGACTTCCGCGCCGATCATATCATCCGTAGTATAAGGCCGAAAGGTCGGGCCTTGGATAAGCGGCGCGAGAGAGTTGGCCGCATCCAAATCATCCCCGGCCAGCGTCACCGCCGTCGGCAAGCCTTTGACGACATCTCGTGCAAAACTCGGTCCCGAGAGAACAAAACGCGCAGCCCCCGGAATGCTTTCTGCCAAGACCTCATTCATGAAATCTAATGTCGAAATTTCAATGCCTTTGGAACATAACACAATCGGCAGGCCGTCCGGTATATGCGGCGCGAAAATTTCAAGCTGCGCGCGCGTATGTTGAGCCGGCATGACCGACAAGCACAGCTCCGCGTTTTCAAAGTCAGGGCACTCGGCTGTTGCCGTTATTTCGTCATGCAACGCGGCGTCCGGTAAGTAGCGAGAGTTCTCACGCGTTTTATTGATAGCCGCAGCTTGCTCAGCATCGCGCATCCACAGCTTCACGGCGTGTCCATTAGCGGCCAAAAGCTGGGCCAGCGCGGTGCCCCAGGACCCGGCTCCTAGAACAATGGCTTTCATCTGCGGTTTAGATTGAGTCATTAATTCAGCTTTGTTTTATCGGGTTCGGGAACAAATACATCAGGAAGAGGATGCGCCTCTATGCCCTCTTCTTTCAGGGCTTGCGTTTCCGGTGGAGTAGCCGAGCCATAAATTCCGCGTTCGGGTTTTTCACCGTAATGGATTGCACGCGCTTCTTCGGCAAAATTGCTCCCGACATTCTCACAGTTATTGCCGATGTTATTTCGGATTTTTGCGGCGATAGCGGTTATGGCTTTGGCCGTATCCTCCGCTCGCGCCTCTGATTTTCGTGCGGTTTTGACCGCAGGCGCCATGATCGCTTTTTCAACCTTGGAGGCCCCGCACACAGGACAACAGAGGAGCCCGTCACTAGCTTGCGCGTCATAATCGGAAGAGCTGGAGAACCACCCCTCAAATTCATGGTCTTTCGCACACATCAAATTATAGCGGATCATAACGAACTGCCCCGCCAGGCCGGAATGCGGGCTCTCGCCTGTTTTACCTTTGCTCTGTCAATTTCAGCGAAAATGACACCTGGCCTATCGTCTTCCGAGATCGCAATAGCGTCGCCCCAAGGACTGATAATCATGGAACGACCCCAAGTTTTGCGGCCATCCGCATGATGCCCGCCTTGAGCTGGCGCAATGACGTAAGCACCTGTCTCTATCGCGCGAGCGCGCAGCAAAGTTTCCCAATGCGCCTTACCCGTAGCAACCGTGAACGCGGCAGGCGCAGTTATCAGATCGACTTCGGCGCGCGCATATTTCGCGTATAGCGCCGGAAAGCGAAGGTCATAGCAAATTGACAGGCCCAGCGAGAGCGGCCCTACCTTAGCAGTCACAGGCGTATCCCCCGCCGCATAACTATCCGCCTCTCGGTATGTTTCAGATTTCGACAGAGCTGCTTCGAACAAATGAATTTTATCATATTGTGCGGTTAGGGTTCCGTCGGGTGCAAACAGCAGAGACCGATTGGCGATTTTTCCGTCTTCCCGCAAAATCGCCAGTGATCCGATGAGAAGGTTGATTGAAAGCTCTGCAGCCAAGCTCGAAAATGTTTTGACACCGAGGTCGTTATTCATCTTCCGAACATTCGCTCGCAGCGCTTCCGGATCACGCTCAAGCAAATGCGTCATTTCCGGAGTGACGATGAATGCCGCGCCGTCCGCAGCTGCCACACGCACAAGGGTGCTCGCGACCGCAATGTTCTCAGCGATATCTGTGCTTGAGCACATCTGGATGGCGGCAGATTTCAAAGCTTAGAGACCAAGCATCGGGTCGAGTTTGCCCGCCCGTTCCAAGGCGAAAATATCGTCGCATCCACCAATGTGTGTATTGTCGATAAATATCTGAGGGAAGGTATTTCGTCCCGAGCGCTCGTTCATTTCTTGGCGTTTATCCCGATCCATTGCGGCTGGGATTTTGATGAACTCAACGCCCTTATCCTTGAGAAGCGCTTCCGCCCTTACGCAAAAGGGGCAAAACGCTTTTGTATACATTTCAACTTTAGCCATGTGGTGTTCGTCCTTTGAGGCAGT
>Ga0209831_1001163_pt1 | contig 24823 bp, 22 predicted proteins | sample Maine_Asex4_meta_FD_187451 | JGI IMG/M metagenome (GOLD analysis project Ga0209831, IMG submission 187451) | Marine algal microbial communities from Maine, USA - Maine_Asex4_metaG (SPAdes) (version 2) | ecosystem: Host-associated > Algae > Red algae > Unclassified | place: Maine, USA | collected... | reverse complement strand
TCTGAATCGAGTTATTCATCATGCCTATCACCGTTCATCTAATCTCTTTATAATCCCAAAATTGTCAGACTCTTGGCAACTACACCATATCTAGTGTCTACCACGGGAATTACGGTAGAGCCTTTAAAATCTTCAGGCAGTTAAATAATTAGCGACCGAACAAAATAAGAATAATCTAAATTAAAAGCTTGTTTGACCTAAATTAAGGTTTGACCAAAATATTTTTTTGCTAGCAGTCTATCTATTTTTTGCAACAATAAAAATCGAGATCTCGATCGACAAAACAAGACAGATCGTGCGGATAAAGCATCTGTATTTGTCTTTAAAGGTAGCCGAATACAACGGCACGTATCCGCCACCGTATCATATACTTAATCCTAAAATTCAATCATTTTTAGTTAATAAAGCTTGGCTCTTTTGATAGCTATAATACCTATGACCCGCTACTGTTATTGATAAAAAACACCAGACGGGCATGGCATACTGTTCTGTCGTTACGTTACTGGTAGCCATACGAGCCAACGAAGCAATAGCGATGGCTCTAGATGCGATCGCAAATACATCTAGGTTTTTCGATACTAATATTTTGCTAATTAACAGCAAAATGCCAGACATATAGACCAAAGTTCCAAACCAACCAAAGGTTACTAAGATATTTAAATAACCATTGTCGTTGGTGGAAAAAGAGCCGTTAGGAGATTGTCCAGGAGCAACCAATCCCCAGCCAATAAACTCAGATGCCGCTAGACTACTGGTTTGTTCAAATTGTCCTAGTCGCGACTGCAAGCTGCCATCGCTGCCAAGATTGGTAAACGTCTCTAAGCGCGAACTAATGACGCTGGCAAAAGGTTCGATATTCGCTAGAGGAATCATTATTAAAATTAATAGAGAAATCGTAATGATTGCTCGTATTTGAAATCGTTCTTTAAGAGATACAACAAACAGCGCGAGGCTAATTATCCAGCTATACCAGGCAGTCCGAACCTGAGAGATAAGCAGCACTAGATAGCCCAGAGCATTGGCAGGATAGCGCCAAGAACTTTTGCTGATAAACAGCAGAATCAAACCTGGCATGAGGTTGAAAGAAAAAGTCATCGGGTTGCCCATAGTACTCCAAACCCTTATCCCTAGAGGCACGGGACTACCCATATAAGAAGAGTTCATGGCGCTGTTGTACTGAGAACTGTTGACGAGAAAAAACCGATCCCATCCTGGAGCAACTAAGAATTGGAAAACTCCATAAACACTCATGACTATTACACCCCAGAGAAAAACACGCTGAATTAGCTGACGATAAAGAGGATAGTTCTTCCAATTAACAAACAGGTGAAAGCCAAAGCAGATTGGAGACAGCCAGGTAAGCAAAATGATAATTTCGCGATCGTAGTCGGTGACTGACTGTTGGATCAGACCAATAACAAAGCCATAAACAACAGCAAATATACACAAGAAAAAAGGCAAGCCCTGTTTTTGATATATCTTAGGCAAATAGCGAGCTACGGTAGCTATGGTGATTGAAGTTACCAGGATTGGAGTCAAGGCATACGGCCAGGGAGTAATAAAACCACAGCGAAAATCAATCAAACGCCGAACGAAGATGCCGACAAACCAAATCCACCAGGTAAAACCAACATACAAAATTGGATGGCGACGATAAAGAAATATGCCCACAGCTACCGAACCGAGAGGGAAAAGAGGAATTAGTAGCTGCGGAACAGTCGGCAGCAACAAAATAATCGTGAAAATCAGACCCATTATTGCTTGCCAAGCAGGTTTTGGCTCAAAAAAGGACTTCCAGCTCTTTCTTGGTAATCGGTTGCCTGCTGCTACATGATTTCCGCTCACTAACTAATATCTCCGAGGTATCAAATTGCTAAATTTTTGCCGATCGAGAAAACTATTTTTAAGTTAGGGCTTGGGAAGAAACGGGACTAGCTGCAGCAACCAGAGGCGTTTGTCGTTCAAAATTATTTAGCCCTTGACGCAGTGCATCAACCGATATTGCCAACTTTCTAACTGCTAACATACCTTCTTGAGGTAAAAATCTCAGCAACTGGACTAGCCCATAGGATCTGCGGGTACCTATCAGTAAGCTCCAGACGACAAAGACAACTTTTCTTACGGGTGACAAGTATCCCAGCATGACAATAGTGTTGTTATACACTTCGTTGAACCACGCTTGCTGATTAAACGTACCGCGCTGATCTTCGTCAAAGCGCTGTCCATGGTGATGATCTATCGATACTGCTGGATCGTAAATTAATTTCCAGCCTGCTTTACTAATATTGAGGCTGAAACCTCGGTCGTTGTGTACTTCCGCGCCCGAACCTTGGAGTCGGGTATCGAAACGTAAGTTGCCGACAGCCCCGCGCCGATAACTCATGTTTGCACCCTTGAGAATTTCTACCTGTTGTGGAGCGCCAACCCCTAAATGATGGTTGCCAATTGTTCTGCCAAACCACTGTACTCTACCAACGATAGGCTGTGCGCCATCATGCAGCTTGCCACCAACATACATCCAGTCTCGTCCTCCAACACCGCCAACACGAGGGTCTGCTAGGAAATGAGCTTCGATTCTTTCGAGCCAGGGCGGATGAGGTACTCCATCATCATCTGTAATAGAAATGATGTCTCCTTTGACAGATTCTAATCCTCTATTCAATGCTGCCACTTGACCCGAAGCGACAACTTCAATTTGGGATAAAGGTAGAGAATCTTGGGGATAGTCGGCTAAAAAAGCCTGGGTTTCGAGATCGCTATCTCGGACGATAACTAGAATTTCGTCCGCCAATCTAGTTTGATTTTTTAGGGCTTCGAGGCAATTTGCTAAATCTTCTGGTCGGCGATAGGTTGGTATGATTACGCTAATACAGGTCATTGCTCTTGGGAAAAAGTTGGGTTATTTTAAGATTGAGTCGAGTAAATTTTTGATGCTGCCATAGACTCAACTCAGGCTTTGACGTTCCAGCTACTGATATCCACTTTGTATTTGTCTCTCAGCTTTTGTAAGTCTGGTTTTAAGGCTTCGGCGACAAAGCTTTTTTGTTCTGGAGATAGCTTGACATATTCATACTCAATTTTCTTGGCGAACAGATTGCGTACTATCTGCAGGGATTGCTTGATCCCGTTGGGCAGAAAATCAATAAAGTCTTTGACAAAAGGAGTCTTACGCAGCCAGGAATAACCAGGAATAACTACTCTGGATAATTCCTTATTGTAGGAATTGTGAGCGCGGTCAAGTCCTGCAAACTGAAAATCGCTGTCGATCGCTAAGAATTCACAAATCTGCTTGAGTAAGAGATCGGGATTTGCCTTTAGATCCTCAAAGTTGACCAACAGAATATCTTTAGAAGGGAATCTTTGATAGTATTCATCAATCTGCATTGCATAGCGAGAAGTGTCGATAATCTCTTCTGTGATGCCTTCAGATAAAGATTCTAGACTATCCTGATGGAGAAACTTACGACCTTGAGTATAGTGAGATTCGAGGCGATCGATTGGATCTCTCAGAATGTAGATAAACTTGAATCTGACGTTGTTATCTTGTTGAGTTTGATAAATATTCTCAGCCGAATTTAGATAGTCAGGGTGGGATACCCTGGTATACCCTGGAGTAGCTTCCAAAGCATATTTATGGACATCGGCGTTCCATTTCCAGAGATTTTGATAAAAGTCAAACCCTTTATCATATCGGCTCTGGTTGTTGAAGAAATCCACCTCCTTAATGTGACATGAGGCAATTTCTGGATGTTGCGCCAAATAATTGTAAAGGCTGGTGGTTCCGCATTTCATCGCGCCTATAATTAGAGCGAAGTTTTCAATTTTTGCCATTTAAATTAAGTAAGAATATAAAAACTATTTCTGTTGCTAATCGACCTCGCTTCCGCTTTAGTTATGATTTCATATTCCACCGTTCGATATTAAAACCATAGCGATTTTGCAAATTAGCCAGATCGTCGCTTAACTCTTTGACGATCTTTTGCTTAGTCTCATCAGGAATATTGCAAGAGACATTTTTAGTTTTACCAAAAATGCTTTTAAATAAGTTCTTCTGTTGGTGAGGAACAATGTTATTAAGATAGGTCATTACTGGAGTTGTTCTCAGTTTTTTCCAACCAGGAATCCCAATTATCTGTCTATTCCTACTGTTATGAACTGTGTCAGTTCCAGAGAATTTAAATGAGCGATCGATATCTAAAAAAACGCAAATTTTATCTAGCAGCGCCTCAGGGTTAGCTTTAAGCTCCTCAAAATTGACTAGCAAAATATCTTCGGCAGGAAAGCGATCGTAAAATTCTTTAATTTGCAGCGCATATTTAGATGCATCGATAATTCTTGGCTCTACTGTTGATATTTCGCTCTGATTGAAATTGGATTTTAAGGCATCGTGAATACATTGAGATTCAATTCTTTCCCAAGGATCGCGCATGATATAAATAAACTTGAAATTGAGCTGATTCTCAATTTGAGTTTGCCTGATGTTTTCTGCTGCATTGGCAGAATCTCTATGGGTTACTTTTGAGTAGCCTGGAGTTGCCTCTAATGCAAACTTATGCCTTTTTGGATTCCAATTCCATAGGCTTTGATAATAGCTAAATCCCCGCTCAAAATTGCTGCTTTTTGAAAAAAAGTGTGGCTCTTTTTGTTTGCAAGGAGAGATTTCAGGGTGTTGCGATAAATAATCGAACAAACTGGTCGTTCCGCATTTCATTGCTCCCACGATCAGAGCATAACTATTAATTTTCATCTTTCCTCGAGCTGCAAATTTTTTATTAGCATCGTATTTAAAAGCTAGATATTATTACCGCTAGACTTTGACCATATTTAAAGAAGCCGACCATTCTTTAACTCGGCTCCCAAATTCCAGTACGGGTTCGATCTCGATTGACTGCATAGGAATTTTACTTACAGGCGTATCCTTCAAGGTTAATTTAAGCTGGCTGATATCCTCGATTAAAATACCGTTACCGTATTCGTTACAAAAAGAACGAATTTTTTCCCCTCGAGTGATGCCAACGTATGGTATTCCCAAGCCATAAGCCATAATTGCTCCGTGCAGTCTCGTTGTAACTACCAAACTACTATCTACATAGTAATTTTTAATAATTTCATTAAGTCCCAGATAAGGATGCTGGACATTTTCAGTAAAGCTAAAGTTTTTGTAAATGCTGCTTACGTCTTCCTTAATCTTTTTAATTTCTGTTTGGGAATCAAAGTGATGAGAGCTATATAAAACGCGGTCGGCATGAGGATTTAGATCTTGCTTAAATTCCTGCATATGGACAATGGTAGGACAGGCAGCTATATGCGCGTTGTGCAGCTCGAAGAAATCGGCAGTCAAGCGATCTCGGACGTTAACCAAGTCGCACCGCTGAGAGATTTTCGACACTGCCTCGACATAATCTTGCATTTCCCGATCTCGATTCTCTCGATCTATTTTTTCACCAATGCTCGCTCCCAGACCCGAACCTACTCCCCAAATAACGGTAGGCAAATGGCACTGCTGAGAAAATTTGACCCAAAAGTCTCTAAAGGGAGGACACAAAAGCCCAGCACCACCAATAATTACACCCTGATAGTTATCGTTGATAAAGTCAAAATCGATGTTTTTGTCGTGGATATCCCACGTGTCGGGATCGAAACCTAGCATTTTTCTCATGCCCAAAACAGGCAAGAAGTTGCCGATGTTATCATCGCGATCGTATATATTGAGAATGGAGGTCTTAGCAACCCGTTCCTCACGATTCAAAAGTGATAAATCGTAAAAATTACATCTCTTATCATCAATAAGAGACTTGTATAAAAATCGTTTTAAACCAGTAACGTTATATCTTCTCTTTTTAATCAGCATGTTTGTAGTTGATTGTATATACAAAATGGTTAATCTGATGAAATTTAATCAAAGGTGTAGCCAAATCTTTCAATATCTTCACCCCACAATTCCGCGACTCTTCGTCGAGAATCCCGATTAAAACAGCTACGGTAATTATCGTGCTTTGTTTTATTTAGATGCATCAGATTGATGTCTAACCCCAAATCATCTTTAATTTTCAGAAAATCATCCTGAATGGTTTCAAATTTGGCGACGAAATCTACGAGACAATTGCCGTCGAGATCGTAAGCATAATGAGACTGAAGCAGTCCCTTGGTATTTGGAAAAACGGGAAAGTTATTTTTCAGTCGATTGTATAAAAAATCAACATCTTCAACTTCAAAGCGTTGCTTTTGATTGAGGCTTTTGAGCCAAGAATAATTTTTACAATAGGCTGCAACTACTCTCGGACGCTTGATAAAATCTATCTTTTTCAGATTGTTAAGTCGAAAATGGTATTTCCATTCAGATACAAACCAATCCCAGGGGTTACGTACAAACACAAATTTGTGATATTCATCCCAAGTCTTTTGAGGTAGCCAAGCTTTTAGCATTGCTGGCGGAATATGTTTATTCGGAAACAACATTTTGGTTGAGGTGTGGGAATAAGACTGTCTCAAGCCATAGTTGTATACCTGCCCCTCCTGAAAAGGAGCTAGAGCTTTTTCAACGCTGGTAGAGCCAGTTTTGGGATTACAAAAAAAAATAAATTTGTGTTTATGGCTGAGAATCATTTTGATTGCTTAAAATTTGTCCGAAATAATGGTTAACTATTTTGATATTGCATCTGGTGGTACTTCCAAAGCTCACCTCGGCGATCTAATAGTTCTTGATAAGTGCCTTGCTCTATCACTCTACCCGCATCGAGAACTACAACCTTATCTGCTTCCGCAATTGTCGATAGTCGATGGGCGATCGCAATTACGGTACGATTGCTCGATAGGGTTGCTAAAGCTTCCTGAATCAATTTTTCGGTGACAGAGTCCAAGGCGCTGGTTGCCTCATCCAAAATCAAAATTTCTGGCTCGCGTAAAATAGCTCTGGCGATCGCAATTCGCTGGCGTTGTCCGCCCGAAAGACGAGTACCTCGGTCTCCTAGCCTTGTATCAAATCCTTGAGGTAAGTCATTGATGAACTTGTCTGCATTCGCTAGCTTAGTTGCTCGAAGAATGTCATCTTGGTTAACGTCAGTCAGACCGTAGGCAATATTGTCTGTGACCGAGGCGTTAAAAATAAATGTATCTTGACTTACAATCGCCATACGACGACGGATAGACTTAATATCGAACTTTTTCAGATTGGTGCCATCGAAATAAATATCTCCTAGGGTAGGGTCATAAAAACGGGTAATCAAATCGGCAATAGTAGTTTTTCCCGCTCCCGATCCGCCTACCAGGGCAGTCATTTTTCCTGGCTCGATGTTTAAAGTAACGTTCCGCAAAACTGGGCTATTTGGCTCGTAGCTAAAATCGACAGAGCGTAGCTCTATGCCTTGATTGAGCCACAAAAACTGTTTATTGCCGTTGACTAAATATGGCTTGTCATCTTTCCTTAATAATTCTTTTATACTGCTTACAGATCCCTGAAAATTACTCAACCGAGAAAGACAGCTATTTACCAGCCTTATAATCGGAATCAAACGAAATAGTAGAAATAAGAATGTTAGCAAAGAAGCAATGGTGAGCTGTCCTGTCGGAATTAAGAACACAAAGGCATAGAGCAGCATCGCAATTAGAATGGTCGTTGATGCTGCTTCCCCAATCGGCTCGATTGAATAACGATAGGTTGTTGCCTGACACTCTATCTCTTTCAAATCTTTTACCGAGGCAAGAGATCGCTGACGCTCAAAATTTTCGGCGACTGAAGCATGAACCGTTTTAATCCCGTTAATCAGCTCTAGGGCGGTCGAAGTATAGACGCTGTTTGCCTCGGTAATGCCGAAGCTAATTTCCCTAACTTTCTTGATCAAGGTAGAAATACCGACAAACATCAAGATGAAAAGGGCAATAGAAATAAAGCTCAACTGCCATGACAGCCAAAACATTGAAAGAAGATAGGTGAGCATCACGGCTAACTTACTAATCAAGGTTGCCGAAATATCGATAACTTGTTTGAGCTGGGTAATTTCTGTCGTAACCGTATTTACCAGTCCTCCCGAACGTGTTTTAGTAAAGAAACTTTGGCTTACTCCTTGAAGCTGCTCGAAAATCTTCATTCGCAACTGATAGGTAAGTTCTGCCTGACAATAACCACTATAGACGCGACCAAAATAAGAGAAGCTAGTACGAATCAGAGTAGTTAAAAGAATAAACAAAGAGATGCGATAGACTCTTTCGTTAGCAGGCTGGTTGGCACCCAAAACCCAAATATCAATCAAGTCAAAGCCAGTTTTTACAGCTTCTGCATCTGGCTGAGTCAAACTTTGTAAAAAAGAAAGTAAAAATCCAACTCCAAAGCCCTCAAACACTGCTGCCACAATCATAAAGGCAATAGAAAGAAAGGCAATACGTTTGAAATGAGTAAATTCTTTTAACAATAAGCTATGGTCTTGCCAAAATTGACTGGCTTTTAACAGTTGTCGAATTGCAGGAGGAATCTTCAAGTTCATAAATATTATTCGATGGGAAAGCTGGCAGTTTGAAGTCTAATATGCACCAAAACCAGAGAGAACTTTAGGAATAGTTAAAAGCAAAATTTTCAAATCTCTGGTTAAAGACCAGCCATCTAAATAATCTAGATCCCATTTCGTTACGGCATCTAAATTCAATAAATTAGAACGTCCTTCTACCTGCCAAGCACCAGTTATTCCAGGTAAGGCATTTAATCTTGCTCCCCCGCTTTGCCCTAAACGTAAAGCATCGTATAAAGCCCAGGGCCGAGGTCCAACCAAGCTCATTTCCCCACATAAAACGTTGAATAGCTGGGGTAGCTCATCCAAACTATATTTACGTAGCCATTTACCAATTACCGTAATGCGAGGATCGTTTTCTAACTTGTGCAAGCCAGCCTGATTTGTCATTAACTGGTGATGCTTTTGTTCGGCATCGACAACCATGGTGCGAAATTTATACATTTTAAACAACCGACCCCGTTTACCGACTCTCCATTGACGATAAAATATTGGACCAGGAGTAAAGATTTTGATCGCTAGAATAATTATCGCCATTATGGGACCGAGCAGAGTCAGAATAATTGCCGTCCCCAACCAGTCAAATATACGTTTCACCCGCCAATAGTTAGTTTTGTTACAGCAGGGTAAAGCACTGTTAGAGGGGATACGGACAAAAACTGGCTTACTTGCCTGATAACAGGCATCCGCCCAAAGCCTGATTCCTCTTTCTCCTAAAGCACGATCGATGCAAACCCGCTTAATCAAAGAGTTACGCAAACAGCTCTCGATCCACTGCTTTCTTTTTAATGCAGGAAAATTCTCAATTGAACTGTCGCAATTATCAACAACGTTTTTAACTAATAGATTTTTACGTCGCCATTTCAATTCGCACGAAGGTAAATAGCTATTGGCTCGATCGGGATCGATATCTAGAGTCAATACTTTCGATGTTTGGAGCAGTATGTTGTGGATCATAATTAATTTTCCAGCCGAAAATTTAGGCTGATTGTGGCAATAAGTGAGTTCTCTTTGTTTCGTACTCTTTAGAATCGTTGACAACTACGCCCAAAACGTTAAGTTTGCTCAATAAAGCCTCTGCTTCTAGCAGTTCGGAAGACTTGACCTGATTTAAGCGCATTGTTAACAACACGCTGTCGCAGATTGAGGAAATTTTAACCGCATCGACCATGCCGATCGCTGAAGGAGTATCGAGTAAGATTAGGTCATAGTCTGATTCGTATTGCTTAATCAGACTTTGGAATCGTGAAGAGCTCAAGAGCTTAACAGGGTCATCAGTTCTGCTACCAGAAAGAATTAGGTCAATATGTTCTCCCTGAAGAAAGACTCGCTCGACCTCGACATCATCAGTTTCACCCGCTAAGTAATCTGTCAATCCAGATTCGTTAGGCAGGCTAAAGGGCTTGTGTAAAGTTGGACGACGTAAATCTGCATCGATAATCAAGACTCGCTGCTGATGACGAGCAACACTAAGAGCTAAACCTAAAGTTAAGGTAGATTTACCCTCACCTGCGGTAGCGCTTGTAACAGCTAAGGAATGAAGAGTTGAAGTTAGACCAGATAGCCTAAGATTTTCATAAACTACATCTAAAGCTTCGCGAAAAGGCTGCCACTGAATCACTTCAGCAGCATTAGGGGTAGCGCTACTCCCGAAGAAGAACGGTACTTTGCTCGTAAAGCGACTAGAAGGTAGCGTTAATCCAGGAGTACTGCCCAATAGCGGAATTGAAATCTGACGCTCGGCTTCTTTGAGGTTAGAAACACGTTCGTCGATTGCCTCGCGAACGAAAGCCGCGCTTATGCCCAGGAATGAGGCAACTACGAAGCTGAGTAAAATATCTTTTCTGACATTTGGACCAACCTGCTGTCCTAGCTGGGGTGGCTCGATCACCTGCCAGTTGAAACCGCCACGATTTAGCTCGATTTCTAGCTCCTGTTTCGCCTCCCGCAGTCTTTGTAAAGCTTCCCGTCTTACCTGAGCTTCTTGAGTTAGGTCCTTGTATCTAGAGATAAGCTCTGGAAACTCAGTCAATCTGCTCTTGAGATTTTCTTCCGTAGCAGCTAGAGAAACTTCTCTTTTAGCCATTCCCTCAAGCTCTGCCTGGGCTTGAGTAATTTCATCAATAAACTGGGTATCGCTAGTAACCAACTGTCCCTTTTCTTCTAGGGATGCTAATTCACTTTCAAAATTGGCAGGAACTCGACCTAAAATATTGCGAACTTCTGTCTCGACTAGAGCCTGCTGATTTTTTTTCTGCTCGACTAAATCCTGCACCACAGGACTGTTTTCTTCGTGCCTTGTGCGCTTAGCTGCAAGTTCTAGTTCGATCGTCTGTAGCTCATCGAGTAGATTTTGGTACCGTGATGATTGACTCAGGCGAGAGAGAGCAATAGAAGTCTCTGGAGATAGACCTAGCTGCTGCTGGAGAGCCTGATAATTTCCTCTCGTTTGACTATTTTCTGCTTCTAATGCAGCTCTCTCCGTAGCAATATCTCTAACATTTTGTTTGAGAGCGATCGCTTCCTGTTCGGGATCGACTACATTATATTTCTTGCTCAATCTAGTGACGGCAGCCTCAGCCTTGTTTAAATCCTGCTGCGCTTCTGGTATCTGTCGATCGATAAAAGTTAAACCATCTTTGAGCCGTTTTTCCTGCTGCTCTAGATTATATTCTAAATATACTTCTTGAATTGCCTCCAGCACTTCCTTCGTGCGGGTCGGGCTAATATCAGAATAAACAGTTTGAATAATTTTTGTTTGAACCGCCTGTGAATCTGCATCAATATCGGCAATCTGTGATACGACTAGCGCAGATCTGAGCATTTCTAGCAGCTCTGCTTCTTGTGTCGCCGAAGCTTGCCAACCTAGCTTGTCAATCACTCGCTTGAGAATTTCCGAACTCTTCAAAACCTTTAATTGAGTCGCATAGTCAATCTCAACCGAATTGTCGATAAACTGACCTTCTAGTAGCTGATTGTTAGTACCTCTACTTCTGATCTGCTTGGCCTGATAGTTAGACTCAGGTAGAACCTGCATCTGGCTGACATAAATTGGCTGCTTCGATAAAGACATCGGTATGGCTACGGCTAAAACGCTACCAAAAACCCCCGCAAACCAATAGCGACGATGCCAAAAAGTACTCAACAATTGTCCGTACCCTAAATCGCTGCTGGACTCTGCATCCCAGCTAGGCTGATTTAACTGAACTTGGTTGGTCTGACTCATTTCTCTACTCCTACTGCAACTTTATTGTCTAACCACTTAGACGTAATGTTTAGCTCGTCTAAAATCGACTGTCCGCAAAACTCTTGAATAACTTCTGCCACCTGTTGAAAAAAGACCGACTCGGAAAAATGGTCGACAGCATGAGAACGAATCGCCTCATAATCCCAATCTTGCTCCTCCAGTTGCCGAATTGCCGTCTGGAGAGCATCGGGGGACTGAGGCGCAAAGAGAATACCCGTCTTCCCCGATATTTGAGTATCTAAGACTCCCCCCGCTCCATAAGCAATTACAGGAGTGCCGCTAGCATTCGCTTCGATTGGCACTAAGCCATAGTCCTCTAGTGCCGTTACAATTACGGCCTTAGCTTTCGCCATCAGGTGAGTCCGCCACTTGTCATTTACATAGCCTAGAAACTGAATATTATCTAAAGCCTTTTCTTCTAAACGCTTGCGTTCGGGACCGTCTCCCGTGATTACCAGAGGCAAGCCCAGCCAGTTAAAAGCCTCGATCGCGATATCTAATCTCTTATAGCTAATCATGCGTGAAGAGATTAAATAGTAATCTTCTTTGCGACCGGCAAAAATAAATTTGTCGGTGTCGATGGGATAATTAATCACCATGGCTTTGCGGTTATAAATTTCCTCAATTCTTTTTGCCACCGTGCTGGAGTTAGCGATGTAAAGGTCTGGTTCTTTTGCGTACCGCAGGTCTTGCTCGCGCATCGAATTTAAAATTGGCTCGATTATCGGCGCTAGTCGGCGATAAGAACTATTTTCTTCTAGATAAGTCCTGGTATCCCACAAGAATCGCGTCACGTTGTGACAAAAACAAATGTGCATTGCCCCCGGTCGCTTTTTCACGCCCTTGGCAAAGCTAGAGGTGCTGCTAATAATCAGGTCGTAATCTTCTAAATTGAGCTGGCGAAAAGCAGAATAGTATAAGGGTGCGAACAAACGAAACCTCTTCTTAGCTCCTGGAATATGCTGAAGAAAAGTAGTATTGACAGCATGACCTTGAATATTAACCGTGCTTTGGCGATCGTATACCGAGGAGAAAACGTCGGCTTGGTCGAAAAAACGACATAACATCTCAAATACTCTTTCCGCCCCACCCCTCTGCGTCAAGTAATCGTGTACTAAGGCTACTTTCATTATGCTTCTTCTATCCAGTTAAAATTATCGGTTAACCCAGCTATCTGATACACCTACCCATAAACTAAACCCAGAAGAAATGCTGGATAGCTCTCGGACGAATATCTGTCGATAAAGCAGCCTAACAAGCTCCCCGTCTCAGACCACATACAGAATGCATGCCTACTGCTTTTTTTTCTATCTCAAGCCAATATACGGCGAATATCAGACAAAAAAAATCCCTTTTTAGTTAGAGAAAGGTCATTTAAAAGTAATATTGTATTAAATAATAGATATTAATAGCTTAATTTGAGCTGATTGATAATTTTTAGGAAGCTTGAGTATTATGGGCTACAAATAAATCTCTAAAAAAATGTTTTTATTTAGCAAGACTGCAAAAGCAAATATTTAGTAAAAAATTTTCTAATGACCATGTTAAATGCAGCATAGACAGTTAAATCTATTTGAATCTGCGCTTCTATTTCGATAAGTAAAACTAATTAAAAAGCGATTTATTCGTCCTTATTATTGCTTTCTCCCATTAGCAAATGTATGTTTTGCTCGCAATACAGCATAAAGCAGAATAATTGTAAAAATCTCGGTAATGTTTATTCAAAACTAGAGCTAATAAAATATATTTTTCTAAATAAAAGCAGCAGACGAATCTAAATTTGTAATCATCTTAGTCCCACACTTATAAATTTAAAATGATGAAAAAAACCATCGACTTTGAGTCTGTATTATCTCTGGTTGACAAAGCAATTAGTCCTACATATCTCAATCCGACCCAAGAAATAGTGCTACGAGAGGTCTGGAACGGTAAGACATATACCAAGATGGCTTATGACTACAACTACGATCCAGAATATATTAAGACAGTCGGCTGCAACTTATGGCAGACCCTATCTCGGGCTTTTGACGAGCAGATAAACAAAAGTAATTTTGTGCCGTTTATGAGGCAAAAAATAGACTACCTGCTGGAAGAGACGGAAGAACGAACAAGATCGGAGCTATCAGTTCAGTTAGGAAATCGTCGGCAAGAACAGTGTATTAGCTGGACAACCGCGCCCAACATAAAAGATTTTGTTGGTAGAGTGGAAGAGATGGCTACTTTAAGCTCTTGGAGTCAGGATGCTGATTGCCGTTTGATCGTAGTTTCGGGCATGATCGGTTCTGGAAAGACAACTTTGGTTACGGAATTTGCCAATTCAATTAAGGAGCAGTTTGACTATGTGATTTGGTTTTCTCTGTCCCAACGACCATCTCTAACAGAATTGCTCAATGAGTATCTGAGTATTATCAATCAGGGACGGTCTGGGGATTCTAAGCCTCAAGAACTGAGCTTTCTCCTATCAGAATTTATTGGCTGTCTGAGAGAACAAAGAATTTTACTAGTTTTAGACGGTCTGCAATGCATTTTGGAAGTCAGCCAGAGCAGCGTATCTTATAAGCAAGAATTTGAGGGCTACGGTCAGTTTTTACGTTCAATTGTTTCTACCGACCATCAGAGTTTGCTGATAACTACTAGTAGAATTAAGCCTAAGCTTTTAGAATACTACGCCAGAAATCAGGTTAAGTTTCTCAACCTCCAGGGTTTTGACAAGCAGGCAACCATCTCTTTTTTTAACGCGGATGCGGATAATTTGATGATGGATCGAGAGCTATTAGAGTTGTCTGGAACACTACAGCATAACCCTCAGCTACTCAAAATTGCGCATAATCATCTCGACGTTTTTATTGAGGACGATGCAGAGCAGGTAGTTGAAGATCTGTCGCTGTTGGAGCCGATTTGCGAATTGTTAGAGCAAGAGCTGCTGTATCTTTCTTCCCTAGAGCGAGAAATTGTTTACTGGCTGGCTATTTCCTGTAGCGCCATGACCTCAAAAGATTTGAGTCGCCAGAGCAAACAGGCTCAATCTAAACTAAAATTCGTACACAGTCTAAAATCTTTGATTGAGCGATCGCTAGTGATTCAAGAAAACAATGCATATACGCTGATGCCGATCATGAGAACGTATCTACGTCGTAAACTTGTAAAACAGGCTCTTTAATGACAATTAATTTACTTCGATTAGTTTAACTGCAAATTTTTAGTTTTAATGAGACAGCATAAAATTCTTTTTGTCGATCACACCGCAGTTATGGGTGGTGCAGAATTAAGCCTGCTAGATCTGGCAACTGCCTATGCTGCAACCAGCAAAGTGCTGCTATTTGAAGATGGAACTCTGCGAAAACGTCTTAAACAGCAGGGGGTAAACGTAGAGGTAGATCGAGCATCTGAAGCCATGCTCAAGTTAAAAGCTTCGGGAGGACTTAACTCCTTGGCATCGATCCCCGAACTCTGGCGTATTGCTGGTCGAGTTAGTCGCGCTGCCTCTGATTGCGATGCGATCGTGGCTAATTCGCAAAAGTCTTTTGTTACCGCTGCTTTAGCTACCCTAAGAAATAGCCCTCCAGTTATATGGCATTTACGGGATATATTAACTGCCAGGCACTTTAGCCGAGTCAATCGTCGGGTAGCAGTATTTTTAGCCAATCGATTTGCTAGCCGAGTAATTGTCAATTCCCATGCCACCGCCAGGGCTTTCGTGGCTGCAGGAGGGAGAAAAGAGCTATGTCAGGTAGTCTACAACGGTTTTAAATCAGAAAAGTTCGACCTGGTCACAAAAGACGAAACGATGCGGGTTCGATCGCAGTTGAGCATTGGTAATGCACCTTTGGTCGGTCTGTTTAGTCGATTATCTTATTGGAAAGGACAGCATATTCTCCTCGAAGCACTCAAAAAACTACCAGAAGTTCACGTGATTTTGGTAGGAGAAGCGCTGTTTGGCGAACAAGAATATGTTTCTCAGTTAAAAGAGCTGGCGAATGTTCCCGAACTAGCCCAAAGAGTTCATTGGTTGGGGTTTCGCGATGATGTGCCGATCTTAATGAAAACCTGCAATCTTGTCGTTCATACTTCTACCGAACCAGAACCTTTTGGTCGAGTCATTGTTGAGGGGCAGTTAGCCCAAAAGCCAGTCATTGCCTCGGCTGCGGGAGGTGCTTTAGAACTTATTGAAGATGGAGTTAACGGCTGTCTATTTTCTCCAGGAGACAGTTTAGCACTGAGTGAATCGATAGCCAAAATCATTGACGACCCATCCTTTGCAGAAAGCTTGGCACAACGGGGTTATCAAGATGCCAAACAGAATTTTGCTCTAGAAACTATACTGCAGAGTTTTGAAAAGGCGATCTCCCTGACTAAATCATAGCTGCTTTAGAAAACCTGGCTTTTAGACCTCTGCGCCGTTATCTGGAAAGATTTGAGATCTAGACAGTCGGCTCTAATATTGGTTCGAGCTGAAGATATTTATCGCCGAGAAAAATTGCGATCTTTGAAGTATCCTTTTGCTGCTGAAGCAGATAGATCGATGGCGAGGGTAGATGCTTCTACTAGTGGGCAAAGAAATAAGCTTAGTCCACCAACTCAAATAAGAATCTTTTATCTTTCCTAGCTATCTTCAGAAATAGCCGAACGAGCTGAAAAAATTGCTGCCTGGAGCGTTTGTGGCGATGAAACAAGATAAAGCTAAACCGAGAGCCATAAGGCATTTTGCTGTTTTTTTGGGACAAAAGTTACTTTGTTGTTACTTCTGAATCACCTCAGTCAATTGGCAATCGATGGTATCGTGCTTAACAGGCTTTAGAAAATTATATTAACTAGATACCTTTACTATCTTCATAGTGAATGAACTGCTTATAAATAGATGTAAAAGAAAGTCTTTTAGATAGTTCGAGATTTTTTTCGTAGATACTGATTATCTAAAAAACAGTCATTCTACTGATATCTCGATCGAGCCTAACAATTTTCAATTTGTATTAGGCGGTGTACCCAAACAATATCGGCAAAAATAATAGAAAAATTCATGACGCTATACAAAGCTTCTACAGAATATCTTTATTCGGAAATTGATTCAGAGGCAGTCATCTTAGACGTTAACTCTGGAACTTACTTTGGTTTAAATGAAGTATCTAACCGTATTTGGCAGCTACTTCAAACTCCCACATCTTCACAGCAGTTGCTAGAAAACGTGCTTGAAGAATATGAGGTGACGGAGGCAGAAGCGGTAAAAGATATTCAAAGCTTGCTCAAAGATATGTTGAACGCTGGCTTAATTGAGGTAGCAAATGAAGAAGTTGCTCGCGTTAATTAGAAGCAGTCACGGGAAAAAAATATTTCTACAGGCTTATCTAGTAATGATCCTAATTAGATTGGGATTACTGCTGTTGCCTTTTAACCGTCTGCAAAGCTTAGTGGCTAAATCTAAACAGTTAACTTTTTTAGCCCTTTCGCCCGACCAAGTAAACCCTGGAAGGATTGCCCGCTCGGTTTATCGATGCAGTCGTTATCAGCCAGGAAATCCAATGTGTTTGGCAAAAGCTTTGACTACAGCAGCACTAATGAATATTTACGATTTGCCTTGCAAAATTAATATTGGCGTTGCCAAAGGTGAAAAGGGAATTGATGCTCATGCCTGGGTTATCTCACAAGGAGCGATCGTCGTCGGCGATATCCCCGATCTATCTCGCTACGTTGTTATGTCTGCAAAAGGAAAGGAGCCAATTATATGAGTGGTATTGTCGGCGTGTATCAGCGCCAGGGAGAGCCAGTTTCCGTCGAACAGCTTAATTCTATGGTTGAAGCGATCGATTATAGGGGACAAGACGGTGCAAAGGTTTGGCATCAAAGAAATGTTGGTTTGGGTCACCTGATGCTCCACACAACTCCAGAATCTCTAACAGAAAAGCTTCCTTTTTGCGATCGTCTTACTGATACGGCTATTACCGCCGATGCCAGAATTGATAATCGCGATGAGCTGATTGAGCTGCTCGACCTAAAGGGCGATCGGGCAGAAATAATTACCGACAGTTCGCTTATATTAAAAGCTTATAATAAGTGGGGAGTAAATTGCTCGGATAAATTAATTGGCGACTTTGCTTTTGCAATTTGGGATGAGCGAGAGCAGCGATTTTTCTGCGCCAGAGATCCGATGGGCATTAAGCCATTTTATTACTATTGTTCTCCAACTCTGTTTGCCTTTGCTTCGGAAATTGAGGCGTTGTTTTGCCTGCCTAAAGTAGAAAAGCAGCTTGATGAGCTGAGAATTGCCTATCAGTTGGCGGGATTTTTGGAGGATAGTGAAATTACTTTTTACAGGCATATTTCTCGCCTAAAAGCAGCCCATAGTTTAGCAATTGACGGAGATAAGCATCGAACCGAAAAATATTGGGCTTTAGATCCCGACTATCGAATCAAACTAGGTTCTCACCAAGAATACACCGAAGCTTTTAAAGAGCTATTTACCGAATCAGTCAAAAATAGATTACGGAGTGCCTATCCTGTTGGCTCTACCCTGAGTGGTGGTCTAGACTCTTCTTCAATTGCCTGTACGGCTCGCAATTTACTGTCGGGAACGGATAAAAAGCTCCATACTTTTTCCGCTATTTTTCCTAATTTACCTCAGTCAGATCTGAAGCGGATCGATGAAAGGTATTTTATGAATCTGGTTAAGGGAGCGGGTGACGTTCACGCTCATGACATACGAGCCGATTTGCTCAATCCTCTACTCGATTGGCTGTGGAAAAAGGGCGAACCGATTCTATCTCCCAACATTTATATTCACCAGGGAATGTACGATTGCGCCCAAGAAAATGGCGTAAGAGTTCTTCTCGATGGGGTAGATGGTGATACTACCGTCTCTCATGGATGGCGATACCTAACTCATTTAACCTATACGGGTAACTGGTATCGACTATACCGAGAGGTTACGGCGACGGCGCGCAATCTTCGGATCTCCCGCAAGTTAATTGCTAAAGAATACTGTCTTAAGCCATTAGTCCACGAACCCCTTGGGCGGTTTAAAGATCGCTTACTCAATAATATTGAATACGGCGATCTAATCGATCCTGAATTTGCTCGTAGCCTGAATCTTGCCGAGCGAATTAGAGAGCTAGCTCCCGAACCTCTAGTTACAACTGCTAGAGAAGAGCATCGTTCGGGCCTAAATACGGGACTGTATCCTTATGCAATGGAAATTACGGACAAATCCAGCGCACCTAAATCTTTGGAAGCACGTTATCCCTTTTTCGATCGCCGTTTGATGGAATTTTGTTTGGCTATACCCCTAGAACAAAAGTTTCGCCAGGGCTATCCAAGGGCAATTCTCCGCCATGCCATGCAGGGAATCTTACCACCAGAAATTCAGTGGCGAGTAAGTAAGGCGCGATTGGGTTCTAACTTTAACCGTAATCTAGTTCAGTTTCAAAAACCCTTAATAGAACGGGCTATCTGCCAACAAACAAAAATAGAACCCTATTTAAACATGTCCAATCTAAAAACTAAATATCAACGCTATGTAGTTGATGGTAAACCTTTGCCAGGAGACGACATGGACGTTTTAAACACCACCCTATTATCTCTATGGCTAGAACGTTTCTAGCTTCTATCGAAGCTATCTGAATTATTAAGGCAATGCAGATCGGCACTACTATTTAATTTTTATTTCTGTTTCCCTTAAGGGAATTATTATTTAAGCACTTTATCTCTCAGTGCCTTCAACATTGTTTGAAGTTTATTCAACAACCCATGCAATTAAACATGAAAAAAGCATACAACGCACCCGAACTGACCGTACACGGTTCAGTTAGCGTTTTGACTCAACAAACTAAAGGACTTGGTAGTGATGACGGCGTAACTCTCGTCATTCCTGGTTTAACTCCTCCTGATGGCGTACCCATCGGTTCACTTTAATTCCAGTGCATAGCTGCTAGGAATTATGAAGCTCATGTTACGAGAACGATTCACTGAATGGTTGAGGTTGTCTTCTACAAGCAGACAATTTCTCAAGTTCAACTTTAGGACGGCTCGTATCGTCTGCTTCGTTTCACCAAATTACATTTACACAACGTAGAAAACTAAATCATGAAAAAAGCATACAACGCACCCGCATTAACCGTACACGGTTCAGTTAGCGCTTTGACTCAACAAGTCAAAGGACTTGGTAGTGACGACGGTGTAATACTAGTCATTCCTGGTTTGACTCCTCCCGACGGCGTATCCATCGGTTCATTTTAATTCTAATAGTTTTTAGATTATTAGCTAACAGTTTGAGTCTGTTGGAGACGATAGCTTGAGATAATTCTCTCCTGTCGTCTCAGATAGGATAGTTTGATTAATTCAGAATCGATCCTATTTATATAGGGATCGCTCTTCTTAACTTAGGAGAGCGGTCTTATTTAAGATAAATCGCCAAGAGTAAGTACCAAATTTTGCTTGGGCGTAAACTAACTACTAAATGCAAGATAATTAATTTAACTTTTATATAGTCGGGAGAATTTGCTTTGTTTTCTTATTATGCCTACGGTCTAAGAATTAATTCTGAGATAGAAATTCCCGAGTTTACAGCCAATCTTAACTTTGCAGAATCGGAAGTTCAGATTTCCATAGATCGAGAAGCCTCCCCTACAGATCTCCTATCGGCAGAAGCTTTAGAATACCCCTGGGCATTAAATCTAAATCGAGACAAAGCTACCATCTATATTAAACATTTGGGAATTTTCTCGATTAAAAATGGTAGTAAAGTTGTCTTTATTCCTGCCACAGAAGAATTTGAATCCATAGCGAGATTCTACCTTGTCGGCACGGTAATGGCAGTTGTGCTTTATCAACGTCAATTTTTGGTGCTTCACGGTAGCGTTATCGATATTGAAGGAGAAGCGGTAATCTTCCTAGGCAACTCTGGTGATGGCAAGTCTACCACTGCAGCAGCACTTCATGCAGCAGGTTTCAAGCTAGTTAATGATGATGTTGCACCGATAACTATAGGCGATCGCCCAGCATTTTTACAGCCAGGATTTCCGCAGATCAAAATGAGTCCTGAAACAGCTAAAGCTCTTGGGTATGATTTTGATTCATTACCCCTACTTCATCCTGACTCTCCCAAGCATGGTTATCGACCACAGCACAATTTTTCGCGATCGCCATTGAGCATCAAACGCATCTATGTGTTGGACTACGGTTCGGAATTTTCCAGTACTGCGATCTCGCCTTCTTTAGCAACAATGGAATTAGCTCGCCATTCTCGACCCACAACCCTCTATCAAAAAGGTGATGCGCTTCATTTTTACCAATGTGCGAGCTTAGCAAAAGAGCAGACTATTTATCGGCTACAAAGACCAAAAAGTTTAGAACTTCTGCCCAAAGTTGCTGATTTTGTTCGCGCAGATTTAGAGTTGAATCGAACTGCTGTAGTATGATTTATGGACAAAAGGAATAATAAAAAGGCGATCGCCAATTTCAATGATTAAACATGAGTAAAAACAATCGCCGAGTCAGACCAGCTAAACTCATTGTTTTTATTGCTATTTTTCTAGCTACTATTGCTGTCATTGTCTTTGGGCTTTTTTCCCCAACAGGCTCACAAATCGAGCCAACCTGGCTGGGCAACCCCTCACGGGAAGATGGTCAGGTCGAGCGCGCGCTCAACGTTTGGGATTTACAGGTATTTGAGGGCAAAATTTATCTTGGCGGTGGTAGCACCGTAACTAACGCTGGTCCAATTAAAGTCTGGGCTTACGACCCAAAAAAGAACAAATTCGAGCATGAATATACGGTCAAGGAAGAGGCGATCGAACATTTTCGCGTTTTTAATAATGAGCTTTATATTCCTGCAGCCGATCCGAGGAAGGGAGACTTTACTAAATTTTATCGTCGGAAAAAGGGAAAGTGGCAGCGATACGGTTCACAAACTGTTAAATTAGCCCACGTTAGAGATTTAATCGCCACAGACAAGCAAGAAATTTTGATGGTAGGCAATAGTCGTAAGCCAAATAAACCCTCTGGAAGAGGTACGGCGATTGCAACTTTTGGCAAGAGTAGTCTAAAGATTAGATCGGCAGGAATAGAAAATGCCCCCAGCGAAAAAGGCATAGTGCTGGTTGATTACAATTGGTTCTTCTCGGTATTTCGCTACAAAAATCAGATCTATGCGATTAATACTCTACTTAGAGATGCAGACAATTATCAAGGAGCGATCGCTAGATACGAACCAGCATCAAAGACGTTCGAGCTAGATTTCGATCTCTACAACGATGAATTTATTCCAGATAGCATGATTGAAGCGGAGACGATGCAGGGTATTGAGGTAATTTATCGCCTCTGGAATCCCGTTGAGTTTCAAGGTCACTTAGTATATCCAGTTCGTTCCTATTCTGTTTCTCCCAACAGCTACGAAAAAGCATATATGAACACTATCGGCTTTTTTTATAAGTCGGATATAGGCAATAGTCCCCAGACACTAGAACTACCAAAGGGTCAGGGAGAAGATGTACTAATTATTGATGATGAACTATATGTCCTGGCTAGTGAACGCGATCGCAATCATAAATTTACAACCTATGTTTACAAAACCGATCGCCTAAGTGAAAAAACTAAATGGCAGCATGTTGTAAAATTTACGGACTGGAATAAAGCTCGTTCATTTGAATATCTCGACGGCACATTCTATTTTGGCTTGGGACAAGATTACGGAGAGGGAGTACATAATTCTGGAGATATATTGAGCTATCGTCCTCAATCTAAGTAGGGCTTCCTGAAAAAGTCTGAGTAAGACAAAAAAGAGAGTTAAATTGAAAATCGAAGTTCAGAAGAAGAAAACTCAGGGGATAAAAAAAGTCACGACATGATGTTTTTTGAGCGATAAAAGCTGACATCAACCTGATGTGAGAGGCAAACTTTCGGCAAAAGTCAAACAAAACAACCAAAAACTGCTTTAATAACAGTTCTAAGTTCATCACCAGAAAAGTAATCGCAATGGTACTTTCAGCGGTATCAGAGAGTTGAGCCACGATCCGATTGAGACTGAAACGTCTCTTAGCCTGCCCAAATTTGCCTTCAATAGCATTTCGGAATCTCTCATCTTCACGTCGTTGCTGAATCAGTTCGAGGTTGGGTTCGCTCTGAGGTCTTCCCAAAGGAGATGCGCTAATTCTGATTCCTCGCTCTTTACAGAATGCTCTGTTGGCTCTGTTGGGATAAATGCGATCGACATGAAGCGACTCAGGATAGTAACCAAATCGCTGCCTATACTGCTCTACCTGTAATTGAAGGTCTTGGGATTCATTAAAATTATTCCAGCTTAAATGATCGAGAAAACAGTAGCCATCAATGTAACTCACAGAAAGTTTCGCCCCGAACTCAACGGGAGTACCTGCTTTGCCTCTGACAATGGGACGCACATGAGGTTGAGTTAGACTAACAATTCGGTCATCAATGCGACGACAACGGGTGTCATACATCGATTGCTGTTGCCTTAGTAGTTCATTGACGACCAACAACATACGATAACTTTGTGGCTTAAGTTGGGATAAGCTTGCTCCTGTGGTTAAGAGAGTATCTATGTGACTGAGATTCCGTCTTAGATAGGCTAACTGTTTACCAATTGCTCTTCGTCGTTTTTTATGGCGAGGACGACGCTGTTTGCGAGACAAAACCGTTGCGGAGGTTCCCTCCGTTGAGGTTATTGTCGAGGGTGCTAATTGCTAAATAGTCTTTTCTCGCTTTTTGACGATAAGTTCTCGGTTTTCTATCGAACTTATCTTGGACTTGTTTATACAATCTATCTAATATTTTTTCGGTCTGTTCTCTGGCTTGATTCAACAACTTGATATCTGTTGGATAGCTAATATCTGCGGGAGTACAGGTGGCATCGAGAATTAGTTTTCCTCGATTTTGATTAGATGACGGTTCTTCTTCTTCCGTGTTGCTTGCTTCTGCTTCCTGCTTCTGTTTTTCTTTCTTCTTGGCTTCTCTGTCTATTTGTCCTTTTCTCAAGACTATTTGCTCGTTGATTTTACCCACCAGTTCTTGATTTAATCTTTTGCGGAAATGCACTAACATTGACGCTTCAAACGGTGCTTGGTTGGTATACTTTGTCAATCCTAAGAAGTATTGTAGATAAGGATTTTCTCTAATCTGCTCTACTGTTTCTTCATCGCTCGTACCAAGACGTTCTTTGATGATTAATGCCCCCAGTGCCATCCGAAATGGTTTAGCTGGTGCGCCCATTTTGGGGCTGAACTGATTTGCATATTCTGTTTCAAACTCTGACCAAGGTATCAATTTGGCTAGTTTTACCCATCTATTCTCTGAAAATAATCCACCTCCAAAGGTCAACTCGAAATCTTCTGCCTTTTCCTGAGATGTATTTGTAGTTCTGTACATTTTCAGCCAGAGGTGCAAGGGTTTTGAGTGATTATCCCAGTTTTTCCTGGATTTGAATAGTCCCCAGCTACCTTCAACTTTATTTCTGACAACTGTTTCCAACTTTTTCAGTAAACCCTAATTATATCCTGGGGTATGTTGTGACCGCCTGATGCTACCCTCTTAGCCACACGTAAAACAGCCAGATCGGGGCTATTAAGCCAGACATAGATTAAGTTTACTCTGTAGCCTTTATTCTTACAGTTTCTCAGGAAGCGGGCAAAAGTACGCGCAGCTAGAGTTGTCTCAAAGGCAAAATCTAATCCTTGCTCGGAGAGTATCTTGATACGGTTTAGCATCATTCGACTAGCGGATATAGCGACAGCATCGACATCCTCTGGATTAAGTTGAGCCGCGATGATATCGGCATTAACAAATTCAACTGGCGGACTAGCTAAATTGAGGATACGGCTTGCAAAAGTCGATTTGCCAGAACCGTTACAGCCTGCGAAAACAAATACTTCAGGCATGATGATAATTAAGATGCATAACAATTGATAGTAGAATGGCGATTGCTATTAGGTCGAAGGTAAATTACTGTAGTTTAGACTAACGGAAAGGCTAAAACAGAAAATAAAAAGAGAATGAAGGGCAAGTAGGGAGAAAATGAAAATAACAACAAAATTCAAACTCTCCCCATTATGGAATATGACCGATATCGAAA
>Ga0209831_1001160_pt1 | contig 24836 bp, 26 predicted proteins | sample Maine_Asex4_meta_FD_187451 | JGI IMG/M metagenome (GOLD analysis project Ga0209831, IMG submission 187451) | Marine algal microbial communities from Maine, USA - Maine_Asex4_metaG (SPAdes) (version 2) | ecosystem: Host-associated > Algae > Red algae > Unclassified | place: Maine, USA | collected... | reverse complement strand
ACTCATCTATTGAGTCAGGAAAACTCATCGATGAGTCGCTGTGGCCTGGGCATTGAGTGATGGGGCCTCACTATCCAGGCGAATATTTCCCGTAGGGCACCCCCACCTGGTGGGCGCACCTGTCGCCCCAAACGGCGCTGCGACAGTGACTGCCCGCTCGCGGCCGCGGCGACGGCGACGGCGGCGGCGGCGGCGCGCGTCTCACCCTCGTGCCGCTAGTGTCTATTCTACCGAGTGCATCATTTGATGCCCTGGGCATCATTTGATGCACTTTTTTGGCACCGTTTTTTTCGTGCTTCCCGGCCTCGCACGCTCCTTTTGACAACAGAAACGGGCTCAGAGATGTGTTGTTATTCTTAGGGGAACTCGGAGCAATTGTGCTGCGGATACAAACGGGGGGTTCTTCAGACGCCAGAAAAAGGGGGGTCGAACCGTCGTTGTCTGGCCCTGGGAGAGGGTGCATCATTTGATGCACCACCGGGCATCATTTGATGCTATGTTTCGGTAGAATAGACTCTAGGATGAATCCCACCGGGAAAGCTACCGGTGAAGCTTCTATTCTTCACATTCAACACAATCGCACAATATTGGGTATGACTAATACGTCACCCAGATTTTCGCTCAGGCACAGATCTCAAAGTGTCTGAGAAGGTTGTGGGAAACATGCGATCCGGTATATCGGGAATAGCAAATCCGATGTTTTGAGCCCGACTTTTCTTGTCGTGACTGCCAGCGGCGTGGCGACCGCATGTCGCGGCTGGCGGCTGGTGCATACGAGCCGCCTCGTGCGTTGGCGGGCACCGTTGAGAGGGGATGGCGAGTCCACCCATGCGCCACCGTGTACCTGTCAAGCTGCTTGCGTTACAACCGTCCGACGTTTTCAGCTGCCCGTCAGCTCTTGATTTTGTTTGCGGTGTCTGTCCAAAGACTCTTGACGGGTGCGGAGGGGCGTCTCGGAGGCGGGGTGACAGAAAAAACAGCAGGCTGAGTGGGCGAGCCATCGCTCCTCGTGGCCTCGGCCGCGGTCTCCCGCCCTCGTGGGCCACCGCCCCGGATCCCGCCCCACCGACCAGCCGGTTGAGCGCCACTGCCGCCTGACGGCCCATTCCGAGCGGCTGGCGAGGCCGTGCCCCCGCCTCTCCCGCGTCCCGCGCGGCGGTTGTCCGTCGAGGACAGCCGTCGCGGTGTCCCCAAAACGGGTTGCAGGCGCCCTGGCGCGCCCCGCGCAGGTGGGGCGCCGTCGCCACCAGGACAGGACCGCTTGACGCCGGTAGCCATAGACGTTGGCCAACGATGTAGCCGATGTCACAGGACGACGGTCGTCCTCGCATCCGGAGCGCGGGGCGTGACGGTGCCCGCCCGCCGTTGGCGGCACGCCTCGTCTCGCTGGCCCGGTGCGGCGCCCCCCCTGCGGGCGGCTGCGGTGGGGCTCGTCCCCCACAGGTACACTGCACAGCCGCGCACGGGGAGGGGCACGACGGCAGACGATGGTCAAGCGCGTCTGCCACGAGGAAAAAAAAAAGGACAGTTCGGGAGAGAATCTGGGTGTGGAGCGCTACACAGATACCCGATGGTCGGGTTTGATATGCCTGACAAGGCACCGTCCTAACACACTCCGGGCGGGACCGGAACCACGGTGGGCAGCACCGTGGACGGCGCGTTGGCGGTGTGCCTTCGGCCAATCGCGCCGAAGGGGAAAGAAAAGACGGTGGCGGGCACCAACCTCCCCGAAGTCACCGAGACGGCCGCATCATGCTCCCCCCTGCCGATACACTTGAACGGAAACAAGCGTGGTGCAGCGGGTGAGGACCCGTCTATAGCCTGTGAAGCAAGGATGTTGCCCCATTGGCCTGACCACGTGCGTCAGCTTTCGTCCTTCGCGGGTTTTCGACCCTGCCAGCGTCGGAAACAGTACGAGACAGCGAGCACGATGGGACGGGGCGGGCGGTCGCTGTAGAACATTTCTCGCATACGCGTGCCCACAGCCGCGCACAAACAGGCGGATTCGTTTGTTAGCTCTGGTGTTTTATGTCGCTGCACACGCTGTAGCACGGGCGGCCGGCCCCACCAGCAGCGCTGCCAACAGATTGTGTTTTCGTTTTGTGCGTCGATACACCCTGTGTTGTCGCCAATTCCTAAAAACTGTGAGCTGCCGGAATCAATTGCCTCTCATATTGTTTGATGAATAAAATGGAATCACATTGAGATCAGAATACAGAGACATTCTGGCTCTCGTCGCAACAGTCTTTGTATGAACCTGTTTTGATCACGTGGACAGGTTTCTGAGACTGCCTGCGAGACCTGCAGCATGACGTCCTGATTTGGTACACGTCCATCTAAACGCGATTTTCGTTCGGGTCCCGATTCGGGCATACAGTGCATCGGCGAGCGCTCCCGCTCAACTTCTGATGGAGAAAGCGATGCGCATCCTCCAATGCGAGCCCGATGACAAATATACTGCGGCAAGTAATTATATTTGTATTCGTGCTGTTCGGAGTTAACCATGTCGGCAGCTGTGCTCGGCAGCAGTTCAGACATGTGTAGATTGTTTTATTGATTGAATCTGTGCTGCTGTCAGTGAAGCGGGCGAGGTGCAGAGGTGAGATCCCATGTAAATGCAATGGGCGCACGAGCAACAGCAAGAAAGGACAGCCACGACGAGGAACGAGTACACATACAGAAGACAACTAGCGCATGAACAGAGGACAACTAGCGCATGAACGAAGTGAGAATAGAGCAAGGAGAGAGCCCGTGGCATTCGTCTCAATCAATCAGATCGCCGAGCCAGCCACCCTCCACTCGGACCAAACTTTTCTCTTCGCAGAACCGCCGGTCCACATCCTCCCCCCCCCCCCTTCCGCTCCCTCCTTTCCCTTCGGGAACATACCGACTGACGTTGAGGGAAACAAGGTTATCTTAAAGGAAAAGTAGACGGGTCGATGCGTACAATTGGAAGCGGGAAGCAAAAGCAAACAGAAAAAGCAAGCGCACGCCGAAACAGACAATGTTAGAGAGCACGCGCGAAGGCAGATGCACTAGTCGATGCGAATGGGCATACAAGGCAAGCAGAGATAACAAAGATAACAAGGACTGCAAACCGATCGGGCATGCCCACCACAATCAACGGAATGATGCACAAACGCGCAGGCAGATATAATCACACATGCCGACGTCGCCAAAGAAAAAGCAGCACAGGAAGAACAAACACGTCGTGGGGGTTGGTGGTGGTGGGCGTCGAGACGACGCCGCACACACCTACTTAATAGGACCCTAAAGCAGACTTCTGGCTTTCTGAGATTCTGATTGGCCAGATCGTCTTTCTACGGACGTGTCTCCAGCTTTGACTGCGTGGCAGGCGATCTGGGAACGATGTCCAGAAAGCAGTGGACGTGTCACTTAGATGACGGTTTCTGTGGTTCAATCGGAGCATTGCTGGACGGCAATCGCCACGATTCTGTGCCAGTATTGCGCCTTGCGGCGGTCAAACTTCAATTGTCTTTGAGTTGTGCGGCGGCCTGGAAGCTGACTCGGGGCATTCCAGGCTCGCTGCCACATCCCGAAAGTTGACCATGAGCCAAATCCCTTCATTCACACTCGTCTGTCTCGAAGCCCCACCCAAGCAAGTGCATCAGAGCAGCAAACTCGCTGTCTGACAACATCCCATCGTCCCCCCACCCACTCCGCCGCGTGGCAACACAGGGTGTGCATCTTGGGCGAGACACTAAACCACGCAAACCCGGCCTTCAACCCATGAACAAAGGCGGAAGAGGCTGTTGCGAACTGGGCAATGTCATCATCACAGATGGTGTCAGCGCGACTGAGAGTCGGAAGAAGCCCTTGCCACAGGGAGCTTGCGCGCCGCCACACCACCGCGCCAGGCCCCGGGGATGTGCTGTCCATCAGGCCAGCGACGAGCCCCAGCTTGCGGCCAATACGATGACACTCCCGTCCCTCGAATGTCCCGCCAAAGTAGGGGGCGGGAGATACGCCCGCGTCATGCCGCAATATTTCACCCGTGGACGTGCAGAGGGTTAGCGCAGCGGCTTCCCCGATGGAGAACGTAACGGCTTCCACAGCCAGCTCCAGAAGCGCTACTGTACCCCCCAGCGTGAGTTGGAGAGGCATTGGCGCCACGTCCTTGGCGTCAATTACAATCAGAGGACGCTGCTCAATAGACTGATGACGTCGAAGGGCACGAGGGCGTGCCAGCGACGCATTAGGACCTGTAGCGTATCTCGCGCACATGCGCAGCGCGTGGGTCGCGTCTCGTGGCCGTCCCCTGCAACGGTTGGCGGCTTGGATGCATTCAAGGTGCTCGATCATCGCCGCATTCTTGGTGGTTGGCCGCGACACTGCTGTACACCACATGCAGAGCATGCCAGTGCTGGGACCAGAGTGGCCCGCAAACGCTGTCATCTACCGGTTATCACCCGTCAGGATGACTCGCACGGCGCTCGCACTTGGACACCGTTGGCCCGCACCTCCTCAATATCGGCTAACCAGACACCACAGATTGTCTTCAATGCTGTGTGGTTGTTTGTCTTGCATGGGAAGACTCCCAACACAATTGAGTGGCCCTCGCTGGCAGGGTGGCGCTGGTTGGCTATGTCAAGGAAGGTCTGTACAGTGCTGGTTCGACCGCCCTTGTTCATGCCGAAGCACAACTGGACAGCCGACCTGGTGGGATCCACGACCGCAGGAGCCGCCGCTGCAGTGCCGTCGGCTGGTGAGCCACACTGTGACGGGGAGCCTGTTGTGCCTCCACAGTCATCAGGCGCCTCCGATGCCCCACCACCATCCTCAGCAGGGTCATCCGCCGTCGACGTGTCGTCAGGACATGCCGGGTGACCATGGTGGTCACCCGTCGGAAGCTCGGTCGACGTAGCCGCCGCTGGAGGGGGCTCAACTGTGGCGCTGAGCGGGCCGGCTGGTACCGCCGACAGCAGTGCAACGCTCCCCAGAGCGTCCAAACCAGACCAGTCAGCCGTGGACGGGCCGCAAGGTGCCACGCCCTCGTCGTCCCGTCCTAGGGGTGTGTCTCGCTCGGGTTGAGGAGGTGGCGCGTCATCGGCCAGGGACACGTCCTCGTCACCGGAGTCGCTGGAGTCCGTGCCCCAGGGTGGTACGTTCCAAGCCGAGCCGTCGCACTCGGTGTGGCTCTCGTGCTCTTGAATCGGGCTCTCCAAAAACTCCCCACTGGCGACCAAGTCGTCGAGCCGCGCTTGGATCGCCGCCCTTGGGCTGACCAAAAAAGCGCCCTGGTCATTGGTCGTGACTGCGTGACGCGCCTCGCCGAAGGCTGCAGCAGCCTCTGTACGTAGCGCATGCAGGCTCGCCAAGCTCTTACCACCACCGGCCAAGAGGACGCGAAACCGTCCCCAGGTCACCCCGCTAATGCGGTTTGACACCTTAAACTGCAACTGCTCGCGGACAGACAGGGACTGCCAGGGTGCCACTGTGACGCCTTCACGCGCCCTGGACCGACGTTGAATGGTTTCCATCGCTGCAGTGACGGTGGAGGGATCAGTCTGCATGATGGGCGACACCACCCCCGCAGCCATCGCCCTGCGACGCCGGGCGTGTCGTAACCCGACTACAGACTTGAGGGAGGTCGGAATCCTCTGGTAGGTTCGAATCCTTCCGTTAGAGAAGACAGTGCAGATCTTCTCTGGGCGGGTCCGCCGCAAATGCGCGTGCATGAGCTCCTCGACGCAGCCGGCATCGGGAGCAGCAGCCATTCTCGGCAGGCGGCACTGTTTGATGACAGTCGGTACCACGGGTGGAATCGACACTCCGCCCACCGAGACAGACAATGGAGTCGGTGGGCGCCGTGCCACCCTACTGCGACACTCAGCCGCCGTCTTGCATGCAGGGCAAACCTTGTCTCGCTCAGCAGGAGGAAGGTATGCTCGTGCTTTGCCCTTTTCAGCTGCCCACAGAAAGGGGAGGCAAGCTGGACCTGGTACGGAGGACGCGGCTGTGTCGGTCTTGACGCTAAGATGAAGGAGGGAGCGGCACTGGTTGCTCAAGCGTTTACGGGCAGGGGGCCGACACACCACGTAACAGTGCAAACACAAACCCAGGATGGTCCGGTTGGTGTCCTCACCCTCACGCACGGCGCGCTGCCGCACGAAAACGTTATTGAAGAACTGAACCGACGCGGCATCATAGATGACACCGCAGCGCAACGCCCGCCGCCAGAGCTCCGTATCGCCGCCAGGCGTCAGGTACGGACAGGAGCACGACACGAAGACGTAGGCCGGCCCAACGCCGGTAAAGACACTCTGCACTGTAGCAGAGGCTTCATATCTTCTCAAACCACAGGAATTAAAGAGGAAACAGACACAACCGACCATACCATAGAAACAAGAACAGTAACGATATTTAAAAACTGGGTTAACGTAATCACCCTTCCTTCTTCATACGCGGTATAGCAACGGAACAAAAAAATGAGACTGCTGGTGTGTTGCTTTGTTGGCAAACGTCAACAAACCTCAATGGGGGGGCGATGGGCGGGAAAATGGAAGAGCTTCCGGGCTCGTCGTCGTCACTCGTCATAGCGTGACGATGGCGCGCTGGTCCAGGATGATGGAGAATCCGCTCCCGGCTCCAACTGCCGGTGAAGGAGGTAAGATCGACGCTGTAGGAGACTGAGGGCGATTGCGCATAGAGGATTGAGCATCTTGGCTGGGTGCGCTGGCGCACACGTCTCGCACGCATGAGTGTGGCCACAATGGGTTTCAATCACAACTGTAATATTTGAACGTGGCTACTTGACTTTATCCACGTGTCTGACCCAGGAGTCTGCCCTTGTCTAGGCGTGCGCACAAATAAAGCCAGATCACGACGAGGACAAGGCAACCGGCCGGGCCACACACCAATGGACCTCACGGGGAGAATCCTCCAGCAAGTCGCCGAGATTGCAACGTGGCGATCTGTAAGTCTCTCAATCTCGCCATCATGAGCACTGAGGTGCGTACAGTTCCTCCATTCCACAATGCACCTCATTCAAGGTGCATCGGCCCCTCCAGTCAGGACCTCATTGCCGCGTTCGACAGGATTGGAACTTCCATGCACATCGAAGACTGCAGCGAGAGCGCTCGCTGTTCGACTGATGCGCATAGGGACAGAACGATCGGGTTTAGATGGAGAAAACACAAAGGCAGACGATGGGCGTGGTCACACGGAATTGAACAGTCCTCCCGGTGTTCCCAGCGTCAAATCTAACGACTATCCGGAGCTGCCTGTCTGGATAAATTCTGGGATCGTTCGTTCTAGTTCATTGGTCGCGCCCACTTCAGACCCCAAGGAGGGGTACATTGGGATTCTGGGCGATCAATTGGCTAGAAGGCTCAGTGTCAGACATATGCGAAAGATACGAATACGTGTCAGCAGGATATTTGACTTTCACCAGCCGTGGCTCAACTATCGACAGCTGTCTCATGCTAGAGCATCTCGCAAGGTTTGGGACAGTGTCACCCCACACCAGAGTGCCAGAAAGTGCGAGTGGGAAGCTCCAAATCTGAGTCCCACTTGAGAGTGACCGGCGTGTGTTGCGCGCGTCGACGAGCCCGCGCAATCCATCGGATCAAAGCAGCGTGTTCCGCCTGCAAAGGACCCCTGCTCCAGCCAGTGAGAACCCACTCAGTGTTACCCACGCCTGCATCCGACTCACTCGTGCCTCAGTGAGTCGGTCGTCGGCCGCAACAAAAAGCGGACCTGTAGCCACGGCAGGGATGGGAGACTCATGGATCAAGTTCGCACACAAAAAAGCTATCTAACTAATTGTGCCAGTCCTCAAGCAGCGCCTTCATGCAAATATCCTCGGCCTGCTGAAGAAGCGCCTCATTCTCTCCAGTTGCAACCACACCAACGGCTTCGGCGGCCGCCGCTGGCCCAAGAGCGGATCTGGGACTAGCAAGGTACGTCGTAATCTTATATACCGCGGCAAGGTACACATTGTTGTCCCATTTTTTCGCGCTGGTATGTGCGGTGACCGCAGACTCCGCTGACTGCCGGGTCCCGAAACCAGTTTCCACTCGGGCCCGGACGGTCGGCAAATCTCCAGCGCTCTTGGCACAACGCGCATTCGGGGTGGTCGATGCCCGGCGCTTCCCCCGGTTGAATGCAGCGTCGCCAGGGTCACGGCTTACTGCCGCCCGCTGCACCAATCGCACGACGCTCTCCAAAAAGGAGCTCGCCGCAAACACCGTGGTATCCTGGTTGCAGTAGGCGTGCCAGGCCTCGAGACCCTGCTCAGAGAACAGACCAAGCGACCCAAAGCGGTCCAGCCAGTCAGCTGCGTGGCAGGCAGAAATATGCAGCTTAGGAGTGATGCTTAGCCACTCGAAACTGGACTGTAGGAGATCCACGAATTCAGCCGCTTGCCGCGGGAAGCTGCACCGCTCCGGGGCATCAAACACCGCCGCTCGATGCAGGACCGGCAGCCAATCTGCCCACAGGTCGCATGCCCGGCGGTAGGCTTTCGCTCGTCCGGATGGAAGATATCGGTCGAGCACATCGAAAATCACTGCTAGGCGCCGCCCAATATTAAGGCAGGCCCTTCCCTCGAATGCGCCACCTCAGTAAGGGGCAGGCGACACGCCCACCTCCAGACGCAGAGTCGCTGTCAGCTCCAATGTGTTCTCGTGCGCCCGCGCCGCTCCCGCATCAAAAAGAACCGCCCCCACTCTTAACGTTAGCAAAAGCGGGCTGACACCCAGCGTAATATGTAACGGTATGGGTACAATGTTCTCAGGAGCGAAAAGCATCAGCGGCCGCCTCTCAATCGAGAAGGTGACGGTCACGGCAGTAGGGTCCGAAATGGTAGTTAGCGGCCCGTCGGCGTACAACGCCGCAACTTCCGCCTTTTGGGCGAGCGCGTGGGGTATGCGCGCGGCGCGACTACCGTCCTTTAATGTGCCGTAGTCGGCGTAGTTGGGGATGAGATTGATGGTGTTGGCCGACGGCCGAGCCAAAGCGTAGCAGTAGCCACACAGGAAGCAGCATCTAGGACCCCCGTGACCGTCAAATGACGTAGTGAAGGAGTAGTCGCCCAGCAGCGTCAGGTGGACCGGTCGTGTGACCCCCGACACCATGATACCGCTAGTCCGCAAGTCCTCCAGGTCCGAAGCGTAAAGCTTCGCCATCGCCACCAGGGCGCTGCAGTTGTCCGTCTGGCATGGGAATACACCAAAAAGGATGGTATTTTCTGTGCTGCAAGGATGTGGCGGGTTAATGCACGCGGAGACGGCCTTGCAGGAACTCTGACATCCGCCCTTGTCCAACCCAAAAGCAAGAAGAATTTCACCAGCTGGCCGTCCCACGACGGGCCACTTCATGAACTGGTCCCGTGCCACAAGATCTTCCACCAGGCCCTCTAAGGTAGCTCGCAGGCTGACCAGCGTGGCGCCCACACGTGTCGAGGTCACGCGATTGCGCGGCTCTGAGAACGCCGCCTTGCCATCCGCACGCATGGCAGGGGCACTTGCCAATCCGCTCAGAGACCTGCCCATCAGGCGCCCAATCCGCCCCCTGGTCTCGCGGCTAATGCTGTCAGCCACGAGGATCTAGGTTTGCAGGCGCACCGGAAGCGCCGCGATGGCCGCCGATAGAACAACTGCAAGAATCCCAGATTCTTGTGCTCTGCGGCAGACGCTCTTGAGAACGGCGTCAACAGAAGCCTCGTCATCCAGGCAAAATCGGGCGACGGTTTCTGACACCTCGAGGGACCGGCGGCGAGCATGCCTGCGGCCGACGGCCGCTTTAAAAAGCACGGTTTCACGAGTGTAAAGTAGATCCCTCCCGTTGCTCCCTCCCGTTACTGGCCCGGGCCCGCAGCGCCCTGGGGTTTTCAGCCAGCACGTGAGCGCGGAGGATGATCCCGACCCTCTGCCGTTGGTTGGCGTTCATGGTGCCATATGGGGCAGCCACAGTGGCGATAGCTGAAGCGACACTGGGCCGGGCGGGAAGAGACACCCCAATTGCCACACGTGCGGGATACAACGCCAGAGCTGGATCACATTCCGCCGCCGCAATGAAAGCAGCATCCGCTACCACCGCCGCTGCACATTCCACAGCAGCGGCGGGAGCTCAATCCGCTGCCGTAACTGGCGCGCCATCGGCCGTCGCGCCCACCGCCTGGGCTGGTACGTTGTCCGCCCCCACGCCCCCTGAGCTGTGCCCGACGGTGCCTGCCACTGGGCTCACGAGGGCCCCGGCTGCCGGTGCGGTGGGATGGGCACGCGCAACTGCATCCGGTGTGCAGGCCGCTACCGCCAGCCCAGCACGCGTGGAATAAAGCGCCGCTGTACGGTTGCGCCTCTCAGCGAGCGTGCGGCAGGCTGAGAAGGCCTTCTCACGGCACAGCCTCGACAGCCCGGCTTGTTCCGCCGCTTTAGGCCCAAGCCACAGGAATGGTAAAATACCTGGTGATGGGTGCACCGTGCGTTTCTTGTCAGTAGAGACGTCGATGTGAATCGCGGATGCGCATGTGGGATGAAGCGCGGACCGCGTAGCTTGGCCTCGCAGGTAGCACGTGCGGCACCTGCCCCTGTGCACTCCACTGGCCTCGGGGCAGCCGGATTCGGCGCAGGGGCGTACGGGCGCAGCGCTGAGAATCACCAACTGAGCTGCATTTCTCAGCAGCCCGTCGTATCGTCGCCTCATCCATGCCTCTGCTGCCCTGTTCAGGCGCAAAAAGGTTTGGTGACACCATTTGCACACATAGACTTGGTCCTGCTGAGGGAATGTGGAGCGCAGAGTCGCGGACATAGAATCACTGCACAAGGCCAGGCATGAGCACAGCACGCAAAGCAAGAACAAATCCAAAGCGTCCATACCGAAAAAACAAGGTGTCAACGACGGATTTCTTTTCACGTACAAATGTACTCTACGCATCACTCTCTCATATGCCGCAAAAACAAAGAAAACGGATGCTGCTTTTTTGTTGCGTCTTTGCCATGTAGGCACGTACCAGAGTGAGCACGGCGGTAGGCGACGCAGCTCAGAAGACGACACCATGAATGTGGGGTGACTAGACCCCACAAAACCGACTCAGACCAAAGAGCATATGCTGATGTTGCCGCAGAAGCCGCCTAGCGTCAGTGTCAGGGTAGGTGGATGGGGATAGGACGGGGGGGGAGATTCATAGACAGAGGTCATCGGCGCGGCGAAGACGGCGCAAGAAGTCGATGAAAAGCCAAGAACCATTACTTGTCGACTGTAATGGCGATCGTGGGCAGATCCTAATCTTCTCCTTTAACTGGGCGTGTGGTACGAACGTTTCTTCAAGCTGATGTCCCAGATATTCTCTGGACTCAGATCGGTCTGGCCCGCAATAGGTTCAATCAAATTATCACCACGACCGTGTCAATGGCGATAGCACTGCAGCGATGCCGTTTTTTTTCCTGTCACTGAGATAGTACAATTGGATATTGCGGGCCTCCAAACACTGGCGGTTGCAACGTGGTTGCAATCATTCGACAGCGTACGTGGACCAGTGGAGAGGCTAGGAATCATGGGAGCTCCTCAAGTGGCCGTCAAGCAAGCGGATTGGGCAAATAAGAAAGGAGCTCGTTTGGCAAAATTCGACTGTCCTTGAGGCAGTATGACATGATGCGTCAAGAGGAGAACACCCTTCCTGGCCCTGAGAAGTGGCCGTCAAGGAGGCGGATTGGGCAAATACGCAAGGAGCTCGTACAGGAGGCCGCTACTGTGCAAGCTGAAAATTTGCACAGGTGCGACCTGTTGGGAGCGGCAAGGAGCTCAGAAGGTTACCTGATATGTAAGTGCAGCATATTCTCTTTTCAAAGCACATCAAACGGGACTTCGCAGATCCAGCTGCAGCGGCTGTATTCCGTAATAAAGGCGACTCTAACTTGGAAACTATAGACACGCCGACTGAGTTCCATCAAACAGTCGTGGCACGAAACCCCTCCCGCTTTAGCTATCGGAATGGATTCTGTTTCAAGGTGTCCCTGTTCGCTACGGGACGTACAGTGGGCGGTGTCCGTAATCGCGGCGCTGTGGCGGCTGGCCGTGCGTATGACGCTCATCGCCGCCGATATCAAGGCGACTGACTCGGGAGGAGTGGGCTTTGGGATCGGGGCGGGGGCTGGCGCCTCGGCCGCACGAAGAGCAGGTATAGTGCCCGACGCGGCACCCGTGTGCTCCTCTCTCGCCGCCACAGCGGTGACAGAGGCTTTGGGGACAGCGCTGTAAGAGGCGCTCAGAAGGGGGCAGGGAGAGGCTGTCGGTGTCAGCGGTGGCTGCCCGCTGGGCGTGAGCGCGCCGCCGCCGCCATCGCTGCGCCTATTTGACCGGCGGCGGGTGGCGGCGGCGGCAGCCGCTGCCGCTGCCTCTGCCGCCTGGGGCGCCAGCTAGGCAAAGGCAAAAATGAGCGAGGCCTCGGCCACCATTTTGCGCGCAGCCAGGGGCTCGGCTGGGGACACCCGCTCCCCCGCGCCCGCGCACCTTACCTTGACTTCGCCGCGTGCGCGCCGCCGTCATTCAGCGAAGGCGCCCCCATCACCGCGGAGGTGCGAGCGGGTGTAGAGCCAGCCAAGGCCTCTCTTTCCTAGGCCTCCAGCTGCCGCACTGTTTGAGCCGTCCAGGTCCAGACCCTTGTGGGCGGCCGGCGGGCTTGCTGGCGTCGCCGCTGCAGCTGCCGTCTTTGCTCGGCAGCGGCGGAGATGGCGGCAGCGGGCAGAGCACGCCCGCAGAGTCAGCAGCGACGGCGGCCGGCGGCGCAGGCTACATGCTGCCGCCCCGGCCGGAGGGCAGGCCGTAGGTCACCACCGTCGCCGACGCAGTGTTCATCTCTTCGGGCGAACGCCTCCCGGGTGTTAGCTCGCACGCTCGGCCGTTCGAGCATCCAGGAGGGCTCGACGCGGGCGTACTCCGAGCGCCTGCTGTGGCGGGCGGGTGCTCCCCGCTGGTGGCGGGCGTGGCGTGCGTCCGGGCCTCACCCGCCGCCGCGTTCTCACCAGCAAAGTGGTAGGCCGCTCCGTGGCCCCGGTGGGGGAGGCGCCGGCCGTCATGGCGGCGGCGGCGTCGGCGGACGTCGCATTGGCCGTAGTGGCTAGCAGCGCTCGGCGGCGCGTCCTGCGCTTGTCGAAGACGGCCGCAGACGTATGCGTGCCTTTTGTGGTAGACGGCGTACTGGGGGCTGCTGCTGGGGGCGTCGAGCCACGACGTGGCGGCGGCCGGCGTCACGGCCGCGGACGCTGAGGGGAGGCGGAGGGCGCTGCGGCCCCGCCGTCGTCGTCGGTCTGCGTGGTGCTTGAGGTCTTGGCGGATGCCGATGTGGTTGAGCCGCATTTTTGCTGTCTTTCATCTGTCCGTCGCCGCAGCCGCGGCAGCGACCGCCGCTCGTTAGGCACTTCGTCGTCTCGGTGGCAGTGTGTTTCCTTTACAGGCGGTCGCTTGGAAAAAAGCAACGAAGAGAATTTTCCATTATGCGAGCACCCTCATTGCATTCACTCGTTGCCACCTACTTCGTGCTCGACGGCAAGCTGCAAGTATTGCTTTATCTCCGTGGCACAGTCAACGGTCTTCTTCACAATAGCTTGCAGCATGTCGAGTCATTTGGCCTCCCTCGCTGCCTTAGCAAGCGCTGGGCGCAGCTCTTGAATCACGCTGTTGGCCTTGACGGCTGTTTCCTCTGCGACATTGTGGCTTCGGGTCGTGGCTACGAATGCCACGGCAGCCGCGAAGTCCGACCCTTGCGAGGATGACGCTGCGGAAGCCAGTATCGGAGCACATGGAGGGGGAGGGGTGCACGCGTTCGTGCTTCGGCGTATGCGCGATATGAAGGAAAGAACCCAGGCCCCGCGCGGCGGTCTGAGCAAGCGGTGTCCTTGGCAGCGGCACTGCCCACAGCGCAGGCGCCGACCGGCGAAGGGGCGGCAGCGTCGCTGGCGGCGCCGGCCTCGCGGGGGGCCAAGCTGTTGTTCGGAGGGGAGTTCGTGGCAGTTGGTTCTCCGTCCGCCAGGGGCAAACGAATGCGAGCTTTGAGATCTCGGATACGTCGGGGATGTGATCTGGCGCAACCCATGGAAGATATAAGCACCACGGGCGGTGGCGCAATCTCTTGTACGGATGCCAGTTGCGTACAAAGGGATGTCGCTCTAGTTTTGGCGGAAGAACCGCTGCCCGCGCAACATTTCATATACAGCGGTGTGCGCCGAGCATGCGCCTCGCGAGTAAGAGGCCAAGCCGTCCCGTCTGTGCCATGAACCAGTCGTCGCGCGGCCTTCATTGCCGTCGCCAGAACACGCTTGAACAGATTCGAAGCCTCGGCGCGCGCTGCGGTCTCCCGTGTGCCGGAACCGCGACGCCCGCTCCCGAGCTCCACGCGTGCCAATAGAGATGGACGCGCGCGTTCGCCTCCCGTTTCTCTCGCTCGAGACAGCCACGCAGTCTGCGCTGCAGCGGCACTCGTGAGACCGCGAGAAAGAATGCCTGCGGCTAGCGCGCCGCCGGTCGCCCCCGTCGTCGTAAGGTGTGCCGGACCTCACATTGCGCAAGGAGCTGTCCGGCAATACGCGGCTCCGCGGTCTCCCGCCTTAGGGGCGGCCATCTTCAGGTACACTTGTCCGGCGCCGCTCGTCGCCGCTTCGGTGATCCCCAAGGCGACTGCATGGAGATTCCGCTGCGTCCTGGTGTCGGCCGTCGTTATTGTCAAATGAGGCACGGTGACGCCCTGGTGGACGCCTGTCACGACTGGAACAGGGGTAACCGCCGCCATCGTGTTGGGATAGAGAGGATCTGTGGTCGTCTCCTCTATCATTTTATCCACTACAGCTCTTGGTCACACCCGTGTTAACGACAGGGAGTGGGGAGCTGCGAGGGCTGCCGAGCCGAGACGTGCTCTCGGCGCGGCTCGCCGCAGGGTCCGCGTCGTCGTCGTCGGTCTCGTTGAAGATGCCGTCCCCCAAACGTGAGCGGTGGGGGTCACCAGGTCTGCGCACCTCGACGTGGTCGCTCTCACAGTTGGTCATGTTGTGCTTGTGGAAAGGAAGGCAGCCTACACCAAGCAAAGCGAGGGACAGTGGCTGGAAGGTGAAGGAATGGAGGGGGCGGACGATAAAACGAAGGGATACCTGCATCTTTGCCAACTTGGCGAGCTTGCTGAGCTTGTATACACGCGATTAGATTTGTGTACTCAGAGCTTCATTGGGCTTGAGACCAGGCAATCAACATCGTTGCCGTATTGCTCACGCTCGCATACGCTGTGCGTGGCTGGGAGCAATTTCGAGGCCAGGCAGAAGGCAAAACGCGCCCTGCGCGTTGTTGTGGCTGCCCCAGGTGTGAACAGCACACCAGCGTGAGAACGCTGTTACGACAGTTGGACGAGCCGTGGTGAACGCGCGGACAGCTGAAGCGGCGCGAGGACCATGGAATCGCGTGAAGCTGAGTGAGGGGTGGTGGAACGTGCTGGATGAGAGCAGTTAGGGACTGATGGCCTCGGCGGCTGGAGGATAACGGAAATGTTGGTCGGTCGGGCCCCACATTCTGGGGCTGGCTCAACGGCCGCCCCTGCTTGTCTGTTAGGGAGGCTACCGAATGTCTGAAAGGCAAAAACAGAGGCTGTGCCATGTCCACTGACTATGCTGCAAGCACTTGCTGGCTGCCAGTACGGAGGTCTCGCAAATACATCTACGCGGTAGGTTCTGCTCACGACCCAGTTGGTGCGCTGGAACGCGCCTCCGGCCTGTCATCGTGCCCAACCTGGCCGCCGCCATTGCGGATTCACGACATGAGAGCATCGCAAGGCTTTGAATGCAGCAGTTCGCGCTAATACTGGCTTTATGAGGAGCTGTTCAGTCCTGATCAAGGCGTGCATTGCGTGGTCTGGCACTGCACCCCAATTTCAGCCAACGCACACGTGACACGAAGTTAAACGCCCTCGGAAGGCGACTGCTGCAGCGGGATTCTATCAATAGGGATCATTTGAGGTTCGCGTGAGGACAAGGGCACTGTGTAGTTCACTGCCGCGCTCACGTGCCACACGAGATGCCACGCCTTGACCACATGCGATACTGGATGACGAAGTTCCCGCGGTTGCGGGGGGTGGGCCGTGCGGAAGCCGTGCGGCTTATTCAAGGCCATAGCGGACAACCAGGATGCTTTAGATGGAAACGTGCGGTGCTGCGATGCTAGGTGCCAACCCTTTTGGCTGATAGGGGGGTCCAGGTGGGACTTGCAAAGAGCCACGAGATCGCTTGATTGTTTCTCGCTGCTATGCGCACCAGCCCCACATTCTTTCCTGCTGAGGATTTATCCATCTACCAGGACTGCGATCAGCTGAATATAGGACACTGCGTGTGGCTGTCGGCGACAGCATTCGCTTTGTGAAGTGCCAGTCTCTCACCTGGGATACGAAGGTGGTTCTTGGGCTTGGGCCGCACGCAGTCGGCGGTGACGGCCGAGCTGACAGCAACTGATGCGTACAATGGCAGCAATACCGAACATCTGCGGCAACAAAGTGGGCAGGCGGCGCAGCCGGAGTGGTGACAATGAGAGAACCCCGCACCACATCCGCGGGTTCTTGAGGAGAACGCCAACTCACGGCCAGATGCTGGTCGTGCTCTGAGGGACTTCATAGACAGTATGTATGTGTGGAGTGAGACGGGAGGGCTTGTGGACGGCGCGGGATAGTCATATGTCCTGACATTGGGACCACCGTGAGATAGAAGCGGTATCGAAGGAAGCTGATGAGTCACTATAGTGAAGACGGGAAGCAACAAGGTGACCGAGACGAACAAGGTGCACAAGAAGGTCAAGGGCCACACCACCATCATCACACCACAACTCCCTCGAGCCAAGTCCTCTAGCCTGAACCCCCTCAAGAAAACGCACCCTCATGAGCAAGCCGGCGACAACCTCAACCCCCTTATTTCCGTGTCCCCCCAATCAAGCTCCCACGGACACCACCACGATCCTATATCCACCTCATCAATCAACGTGAGGAAGACAATACGGTTAGACGGCAAGCTTCAAGATCCGCCTGCCTTATTGTCTGCGTGACAAGTAGCACCATTTCGGACAATTCGCGCCGGAAGTGCAAATGCAATTTTGGGCGTGTGCAGTCGCGCGCATGCTACCACCGCCTGAGTGTCGAGCCGCAACCACAAACGCACTTGGAGGCGCTGAACCTATAGCACGTCGTGAGCACGTCGATTCTCTCCGGCCAGCACAACGGTACTCCGCATGAGCATCTTGAAGTGCACTCTGCTCGGGTGTCGTACGGATATATGTACATCGCATGAGATACCGCACGTGGTCCGTTGGACATTCGCCGCATGCAATGCTCTCAGGTATCTAATTTTAAGCAATGATGACGCACGTGCCCTTACTGCTGGGCGTTCACTTCTCGTGACTCTGAAACCGCTGACCGTAGGTCTATCTTCCGCCCCATCTTCCGCCTCCATGACTGCCGGGAATCAACCATTCCAAGTTCCTACCTGACGACTACGGAGTAATCCTCCTGTCGACCACGCCACTTCCCTTGCGAGTCTAGTATGTGATGCAGTCGAGCATGTGCCTATTATGAGCCATACCCGCTACTGCGTCACTTGTCGCACGTCGTGAAATGTGCTCATACGTTAGTAATGCTCGCAGCGCTACCAATTGAGGGCGAATGTCGCCAAATGGCCGAAGCTGAAGCCGTCAGCAACACAGCGCCAGCAGTGCTTCTTGGCGTAGAAAGGTACGTGGTCGCTCAAGTGCGTGATGCACGTGAGGAATGCAAAAATTGCCAGCCAGTACACGACGCTGCAGTCTGAGCAGAGCGCGCCGTCGCCGAGGAAGTCCACATGCTTCACACCGTAGCCCTATACCTTCCACCCCGCCCCAGACTTCAAGAAAGCGTAGACATCCGTGTCAACATCTTCTGTATTTAGCATCGGGAGGTCTGTTCCGTGCGCGACGATCAAGTCCAAGGTAGCTTCTCGGTACTCCGCCATGTAATCGATCAAGAAACAAACGTCCTTCTGGAGCTCGCGTGGATTGTAGTAGCGCAATGCGGCCGCGTCTGGAACCACCACTCGCCTTTGGTCAATTGCTGGCAAGAGAGCGTCAGCAGCTTCTCCATGGGAAAAAGATCGGCATTTCTGCTGGCTGAAGCTCTGACACGATGCGTCTCTGGAAACCACAACCAGCCAAAGCATGCAAAGTTGACGGCAGAGGCCACATTTGGTCCGGAGTTGAAGCCAGCGTGGATATCGTCGGGCGCCGTGATAACGTAGTCGCCGACTCTCTGACGAAGTGAGATGGCCTTGAAGCCGCTGTCAGTGAGAATGGGGGGCAGGAAGTATACTCATTTTCTTTTGAGGACCTTCCAGACGTCTCCATTCGTGGCTCGCAGAATCTCTGGGTTCAGGTGCGTCTTCATGAATTCCTCGAAGTCGTCCCTCTGCTCTACAGGCACAACAGACTATATCTCCGCCTCCACTTCTTGGAGATAGGAGATGGATGGAAGATCCCAATTTTCTGTGTGTCAAGGGAACATGGACCGGAAAAATGTTGGGCGTAGGGAACTCTGACTATAGCTCAATGACGCCGCCGTAGACTCCCGGGTCTGCTGCGCAGAAACGAAGGCTCGCGTTCGAGAAGGATATAAGGGTCGAGCACCAGGCAAGCAACCTAGTATCACGGAGGCGCGGTCATCTTGTCGCATTTCAGCTTCCTGTGCCTTGCAATAGCTCTCTGCCGTCCTCGCTGCTAATCGTCACCTTGATATTTGTTTCTGCGATCTGGCGCACTGGGTTCTCTTTGCTTTCTTTGTTTCATCCTCATGGCAAACGACCATGTGTACCCACTTTTCCAGATACGCACAGGCCATGGTGAACAAGATCTATCGAAAGGACGTCGCACACGGACGGTATAGTACGAAGCACGATGCGCCCAAGCATGACTGTTCGACGTGGCTTTGGCCACCTGGCCATCTAGAAGGTCCCAACCGAGGAACATCGCATTGTCTTCGTACCGTGATGACAAAGGCTGTGAGCACGACATATGCTATCCTACCGACTGACGTCATCGAAAAGGCGTCAATCAGGGCCGCCTTGCGAAAAGGGCTGCGAATGAAGGTCAATCGAAGGCGTAACTCGGCACGAGTCCTCGGATACCGCACACTCGAGGTCTATCTCGACCCGTTTGTTCTACAGGCCACCATTCAAAGTGTTGTTGTGGCGAGCACCTCGGCAGTGGAAGACAAAGACGGCCCTGCATCAGTCGGTAGCCACGATCGCCGTCATCAACTCCTTCTCGACGGTGGATGTAAAATTACCATGCGCATGCTCAGCATGGATACCGCCGCTGTTCTTCTTGGGGAGCTTTTTAGAACGGATGCATGCGACGTCAGCAAGTCTGTTCGCGCGGCTGGCTCCGCAACAGTCAAGGCCTACGTCGAACAAGGCGAGTTGCGCAAGTTCCTTCGCCATGAAAGTGACAACGTTCGGGGCGCCATTACGGAGACGCTTCCGGATGAACTGAGCGACGCTGCTGCCAGTGACATCAACTTGTCGGACGAGGGACCGTGATGACTGTGCTTCCCAGTTTAACGTGCATCACCTGAATTTTGTGTGATTTCAGGCTTCATTGGCGTGCTGCTGGCTTACCCAGCTGTTCCATTCTTATCCTCTGATTTGTCTGTTGCATTGTTTCATCTTCATCAAGGAGTGATGTCCGTAGTGCTTAGATCCTACAGGACGGGTGAAGTGTTCTGTACAGACCATCTCCCTCGAGCGGTGCTCTCGAGCGCACTCTTCACCAGCATGCTCTCATTTTTTTCTCGCGATCTGCTATGATTTGGAATTTTGATCTTCGCAGACCTGCAGTGCTACGGCCTTCGGTCCCGTCATTCTTCCGGCTCTCATGGGAAACGCTGCGCTCATCAGCTGTAGGAATCTGAGCAGCTATCGCTGTGTTTCTTTCGTGGTGGGCTGTCGAGATATTGCTAACCTCCAAAAAATGGCGGTTGCGGAGAGAAGGCAGGCAGAGCCGACGACACAGCATACAAATGAAGTCGGATTAGCTGTTCGACAAGCCACAATTGTAGTATTGGTTGAGAGTTGCCGCCAGTAATCTTGCAAGCCAATCATCGTGTCTTGCAGGAGTCACGCAGAGCCATTGCAACCCACAATGAGCTCACATGATTCCTAGCCTTTCCATTGGTCCACGTACGCTGTTGAATGTTTGCAACCACTCTGCAATAGCCATTCTTTGGAGGTCAGCAATATTCTTGCCTTTTCTTTATCACAGGTTCTCTCTTGGTCTGCCTGTGCGATAGCCCTTGCCAATCGCGACATGTCAGCAGACCCGCTGCTGTGAGAGACTTTCTCATGTGCAAAATTCAAGAGAGATAGCATGACGGGCCGTCGGTCACTTTCAGCCACTGTGCGCGGGATTATATATGGTGCACCCGTATGCTTGGGCCATCTGAACAGAAGGGAGGGAGCTCCGTCGATGTCAAGCACGAAACTAAACGAGGCATTCCATCAAAGAGCATCCGGAAACATCGTGCCGTCAGCTAGAAAACGTAAACGGCGGCACAATGCGTGAGAACTTGTCAGGCACTCCACAAGATCCAAAGCACACCTCAATAGTGTGAGCCGTCCCCCACCCTGGCTCCTAATCTGTGGCTCTGCGTCGGCAAAAAGACGGCACAAAGCAATGCCCCTGATAAGGTTGCTGAGTTCTTCCATGAGGTCGCGTGCGTGCTCTTTCTCATAACTGTCCGCATGAATGAACCTACAATGACGGGACCAGCCATCCGGAAAACGATCGGGAATATTGTCCGGCAAAAGACAATGCAGGAGGTCCGGCAAGACGACACAGGCTGCATGACTAGACTGCCCATTAGACTGGCTGCTTGAAAGTACCTGATATTGCTGATTCCCAAAATTTGTCCTGGTGGACAGAGACTGACTTGCGGACCGACTCTCTCCACCAATCTAATGCGCCCCTGCGACTGACTTGGTGCTCCTGATTGCTCACATGTGCCCATGCAGCCTGGAAATGAACATCAGCTCCTCTTTTTTTCTGCACTTCTGGCAAGAAGACAGTAGAGAATCTTAAGATCTCGCGTGTGCAGCTTGCTCCGTGCCAATGAAAGCGGATCAAGCGGCAACAAACAGTGAGTTTTGCTGGGTGTAAGATCCTGGCACCGAATGCGGGCTTGCTATTGGCTTGGGTTCTACCTTACTGTCATTTTAGACCAATAGAGTGCTTTTATTCACAGGCAGTCTCTGTCTCCGTCCCCAAGGACAAGATTCGGGGATCAGCCATAATACAATTGACCGCCCTGCCGCATGAACACGGGCGCTATCATCTGTTTGACTGCGCCTTACAGAAGTTGACCGTTCGAGAATTCTCGCACATGGGACTAGGGTTGCACACGACGCCCCTATTTCGGGGGCGTCAGGGGCGCGCGACGGATAAGACGCCTTACTGACGCCCCATTAGGCAGCCAAAACGCCCTCACGACGCCCCAAGTAGCACCCTCAATATTCGCAATATGGGCCAAGTGACACCCATACTTTGCCTTCATAAGTCATTTTTGTGTCAAGACTGGGTGCCTGTCCCCAACCAAGGTGCACAGCCGCCACCTGCTGAACTATGTAGACCCCCATGAACACTTTCTCTTCGCGACGCCTTGCTGACGCCCTTTTGAGTTGGGGCGTTAGGGGCGCACGACGCCCAAATGACGCCCTAGTGACGCCCTTAACGACGCCCTTCACGACGCCCCGGGCGTTCTGAGCAACCCTATCTGAAACGAAGAGCAAGTCTCTTGATCTAAGTATATATGTGCATCACTACACTTTGAGAGCACCCTGTCCTAAAGGCCAGGGAATAGGATAGACGATCTCGCCACGGCTCCAGGCACCGGCGCGCGACGAGGCATTTTCGAGCCTAAATATTGCTTCGGAACTTATACAAATAGATGATGGTCTTCGATCACAGCACAACTCCAGGCCAGGGTGTTTTCGCGTACGCGCTTTCAGTTTATCGATTGCCCATCCCTACTAGCTAGCTTCAGCCAGTGTCGCCACAGCTCGCCACTCGCCACTCCCCTCCCCCCAGTTTGCCCACCATGAACTTCTCTGCCCTTCCTGACGACCTCCTGGACCTTATCGTCACCTCCTACACCACTCGTGTCCACTCCGACCTGCATGTGCCACTCGGCACCCCCCCCCCCGGCTTTCCCGATGAGTGGGAGAACATCATTCGGCGGCCGCCCTTCCAACCTCTCCCCGCCCGCCTGATCACGCCCGCCCACTGGCGGGCGCTCGCCCCCCTGACGGCCGTCTGCCGCCGCCTCCGCGCTGCCGTCCTCCGCTCCGTGCGGGGCTTATCCATCGGCCTCTCGCCACCGCCGGTGCTCCGCCGGTTGGCCGCCGCCCCTGACGCGGCGGGCGACGCGCCGCCGCACCCCCTCCCCGACGTCATGGCCGCCCTGCGGTCGCGCGTCGACCACCTCTCGGCGCTCCTCCCCCGCCTGTCTCGCTTGACCCACCTAACGGCCTGCCTCCACGTCGACGCGCCGCTGCCGCGGGGCGCCCTCACCTTGGCGGCAGACGTATGGGAGGCGGCCGCGGTCGAGGACCGGCAGGGGTGGCTCTTCTTCCACTGGTCCGTCGCGGTCCTCGCCCTTCTTCCAAAGCTGCCGCTGCGGAGCTTGTCCCTCCACTGGCTGGGCGACTCGTTTTTGGCCGAACACCTGAGTCACGTGGCGCCGGCGGCCGCGCCGGCGGCGCCGCCACAAGCGTTTGGGCTCCTCGGCCTCTTGGGGGAGCTCGTCCCGCCGCCCGCCATTGGCGGCGCCGCCGCCGGCACCGCCGCGCCGGCCGCCCCGCGCCTGTCGGCTGCCCCCCTACAGTCCCTCGTGCTCGCCCTCCGCTCCGCGCAGCGGGCGTCGGGCACGATGCGGGCGGCGTGGGCGCGCCCGATCGGCGCCGCCGTGGCGCGCCACGCCGACACCCTCCGCGCCTTGGTCATTGATGCGCCCGACGACTTGCGGTACCCGGTGCTTGGCTCGGTGCTCGAGCAGCTGCCCCGCGCGTCGCGGCTGACGGATTTCGCGACGAGCGGGGCGCTCGGCTCGCCAAACACAGTCCTGCTCGCGCGCGCGGCACCGGGCCTCCGCGCGCTCACGCTCGGCCGCCGCACCGGCTTGTCGGCAGCGGCGTTGGCGCTCCTCGGGCGCACGGCGGCGGGGACAACCGCGCGGGGGCGGGGCGGCAGCGGGCACGCGCCGCCGGCCCTGCTGCCGGCGCTCGAGTACATTGACTTGTCGTCGACGGTCGCTCCGGCGTCGCCGTCGCCCACCTACTTTACCGACCTCCGCCGCTTCTTTGCCGCGCGCTCCCTCCACACCCTCCTCCTGTCGCCGGGGCTGTATGGCCCCGCCGTGGCCACGCGCCTGACGACCGCCATCATCTCCATGCCGCGCTTTCCGTCGGTGCTGTCCATCCCCACGCCGCTGTCGGACGGCCACGTTGCGGAGCTGCTGGGCTTTCTCGACCCGCTGACGCGCCTGCACCTCGGCGACGTGGAGGCGCTGTCGGGGGAGCGCCTCGGCGCACTCGTCCGCGCCGCGCCGGGCCTCCACCACCTCGACGTGGGCGCGCTCGACGGGGAGGAGTTGGCGGCCGTCGCGCCCACCCTCGGCACCGTCCCCGAACTGGTGTTGCAGGTTGCCGATTGGGGGTCTTCGAGCCTCGCCGACGCGCTCGCGGCGCTCGCCACGGGGGAGGTGACGACGACCGTCACCATCCGCTCGACGGTTGTGTGGGCGGAAGACTTTGAGGGGGACCTGGACTGGTGGCCGCCGTCGCTCGAGCGGCTTGTGCTTGCCCGCTGCCGGGGGTTGGGGGAGGCCGAGGCGGCAGAGGTGCAGAGGCGGCTGTGGCGGCGGACGCCGCCTGCGATGCTCCAGTGGAGCTCAACATTTCCCGTGTGGTGAGGTGGCAGAGGTGGACAGAGAGACACTCATTTACGGAGAGGTGTGGGGCAAGGCCGACGCTTTGCCGCCGTGGTCGGTGCGCCTTCGCGGTGGTGGTGCGCACAACTAACTATGGATTCGACCGACCAGTGACGTTGCGGCAGCGCTGGCACCGACCGCGTTTGCCCGGTTACGGCGAGAGCGCACAGTGACGGTGGCGCGGACAACGGGACAGGTCTGAGAGCTGGCCGGGCTCTTTGACCGGCCAACCACTCTGGTTGCGGGAGCTGCTGGGGGATCTTGGCGTGGTTGGGAAAAGTGATGGGGGCTCGGTGTCGTGATATCGACGGCGCCCGTGGGTTGGTCAGCCGCCCGTCCCGGCTCGTGTGCCGCGCGCTACAACTGCGGCGCGGGATAGCTTCCACAAACAGTTGCCCGTGGCCGTTCGATGCATGCATGGCCATTGGCGAGCGCCGCTGAGCGCACTACTCCCACTTCTGGTAGGTGCAGTACACGTCGCATCGCCGCCTCAGCCCCCATATGAGAGCCCACCACAGCTCTATACAGCTGTGTGCAGACCCTACGCCTACCTGCGTGTTCCCCTACTTCTGCTATGCAGCAAGGTGAAGCAAGAATGGAAAGCGACCAGGCGTCCCTAACAGCTCCACCCAGGTCGGAGGGCACTCCTCGCATGGCGGCCGACCCCTTTGTCACGCGTCACTCCACGCACCCCAACCGAGCCCCGGCTGAGCGGGCGCCGCGCACGCACCCGACCGCCAACGGCGCCCCCGATCGCTCCCCGCCCTGGCCGACGGCGGACCTCCTGCAGCCCTACACCCCCCCCACCTGGTTCACCAAGCACCTACCCCCCGCCGCTCTCGCCCGC